>ERZ779737.3-NODE-3-length-229853-cov-12.697869_pt1 | contig 229853 bp, 199 predicted proteins | sample MGYA00511889_ERZ779737 | MGnify/ENA primary metagenome ERZ779737 (study PRJEB29588, sample SAMEA2163575) | human gut metagenome | biome: human gut; feature: human-associated habitat; material: faeces | place: Denmark | collected 2008/2010 ...
TGTCTTATGTGCGCCGCCAGCGTTTATCCTGAGCCAGGATCAAACTCTCATATTTTCTTGCTTCAAATAAACTTCGTATTACTTTGTCAGACTGCAGTAAAAATTTTCTCAACATACAAACGTATAGTTTCAAAAATTTTTCTTTGTCTTCCTCGTACTACTCGTTTCTTTTTGCAATATCTTTTGCTATTTTCATAGCTTAATCTCTTTGAGTTTTTTGACTCTTAATTATTTTCTGGCTGTGATTTCTCACAGTATTTTTTTATAGATAGTTTGCTTCTATCTTCCTTTATTATTTTTGGTTTCTCAAAGGTTTGTTATTTACTTTTCAATGTGCTTTTTATGTTCACCGTTCTTGATGTGAACGAATGTTATTTTACTACTTTATTTTAAAAAAGTCAACACTTTTTCAAAATATTTTTTTAAATATTTTTGGGCAAAATAATAAACTAGTAAGATGCTATCCTAAAAATGACTTTTCTTTACTAATTTACCCTTCCACAAACGTATGTGACTTCGTCTATAAGTAGTAACTTATTTAATAATACCACACCAATTTTATAAAGTCAAGCTATTTTTTGTAGTTTTTTAAATTTTTTTATATTTTTTTATAAGTTTATATATTTCTAGCTAATTCTCTTAAATTTAATCTCAAGATATTGGTCAAATTTCCACTAATATAACATCATCCCCTATGCATTTTATGTTCTGCCATTGTATTACAATATCGTTGTTTGAAGAGAACATACTTAAGAGTCTATTACTTCCTGGCACTATTATTGATGTAATTGTCCCTGTTTCCAAATCTGCGCATACATCTTGAACAAATCCCAATCTTTTTCCGTCTCGTATATTTATTACTTCTTTATGTTTGAAATCCATTCCTTTTTGTCCCATATGTTTTCCTCCTGTATTTGTCTTCTTATATAATATGTTTATTTTATAAAAAAAATGCACCTATTTGAAATGCACCCCAAATGTTAGACAAAAATTTAACATTTGGAGGTGTATTTTTTATTTATATATTCTCTTAATGTGATTTATTGCTGTTCTTTCTAATCTTGATACTTGTGCTTGTGAAATTCCTATTTCTTCTGCAACTTCTATTTGTGTTCTTCCTTCAAAAAATCTTTTATTTATTATCATTCTTTCTTTTTCATTTAATCTTTTCATTGATTCTGCAATTGTGATGTTTTGTGTCCATAGTTCATCTGTATTTTTTTTATCTTTTACTTGATCTATTATATATATGTTTTCTGTGTTTTCACTATAGGCCGGTTCTTGAAGTGATATCGGTTCCTGAATAGCATCCAAACTTATTACTATTTCTTCTTTGCTAACTTCTAATTGTTTAGCTATTTCTTCAATTGTTGCCTCTCTTTGTTCTTCCTTATATATTTTTTCTTTTACTCCTAGTGCCTTGTACGCTAAGTCTCTTATTGATCTACTTACTCTGATAGAATTGTTATCTCTTAAATATCTTCTAATTTCCCCTATTATCATTGGAACTGCATATGTTGAAAATTGTACATTTTGACTCATATCAAAATTATCTATTGCTTTTATTAATCCTATGCAACCAACTTGAAACAGGTCATCAACATTTTCTCCTTTGTTATAGAACCTTTGAATTACACTTAATACTAATCTTAGATTTCCATTTATAAATTTTTCTCTTGCTTCCAAATCTCCATGTTTTAGTTTTTTTAACAGCTCATTTCTTTCTTCATTTGATAATGCCTGTAAATTTGATGTATCAACACCACTTATCTCTACTTTTCTTATCAAAAAGAAAACCTCCTTTGGAATTACTTGTTAAAAGTATTTCCAAAAGAGGAATTTTTATTCTTTATATTGTTCATTTATAGCTTTTAATTTTTCCTTAGAATTTATAAATATGTTAACAATCTTAGGATCGAAAGCTTTACCACTTTGAGAAATAATGTAGTCTTCTACTTCCGAATATGGCATTGCCTTTTTATATACTCTGTCATTTACTAATGCATCATACACATCTATAACAGCCATTATTCTAGATATAATATCTATTTTGTCACCCTTTAACCCGTCAGGATATCCTGTTCCATCATATTTTTCATGATGATGCAGAGTTATCTCTTTTGCATATTCTAAAATGTCATTAGATATCTTATCGCTATATGTATTTTCCAGAATTTGATGTCCTATTACAGTGTGCTGCTTCATTTTTTCGTACTCTTCATCTGTTAATTTTCCAGGTTTGTTTAATATCTCATCTGGTATTCCAACTTTTCCAATGTCATGTAATGTTGCCGCAACTCCTATATCTTCAATTGTCTTTTGTTGTTCAAATTCTCCTGTGTTAAAAGATTTTTCAAATTCTTCCAACATTACTTTCATGTACTCTTGTGTTCTTTTTAAATGCGCTCCTGTTTCTTTACTCCTTACAGATGTTAAGTTCACTAAACTCTCATATAAAAATTTGTATATGTCTGAAATCTCATTGTTATATCCTTGAATTGTGTTTTCAATATTCTCTTCTTTGTCCTTTTTTTCTATTATATCAGTTAGTACTAATCCTATAGTCTTAACATTGTCTATTCTTCTTATATATCCATCTGTGCTTGTTATTGTTACGTCTTCTTGTTTTTGATTATTAACTTTATAGTCTAAAAACAACACTAGGTTTTCTTTTGAATTGTATGCCGCTTCTTCTTTGGCATTTTCATCAGTTTTATCAATTAAAATTGCTCCCAATTTCTTTGTTTCCACTATTATGTTTATATCTTTTGTATTCAATGTACATATAACATTAAAATTATTATTCAAACTTTCTAGCAATTCCCAGTTTCTAATTTTATCTGCTATAAATAATATTGTTTCTCTTTTTTTGTTTTCATTTCCCGAAGTACAGTTTTCACTTATTATACCCTGCACTATATTTTTTAAATCTTCTGGTTTCACTGGTTTTTGAATATATGAATGTATATAATTTTTGTTATCTTCTATAACTTTCTCTGTAATATTAGTTGCTGTAAGTGCAACTATTGGTGATTGAACGCCAAGCTCTGTTTTCATTATTCTAGATATATCATACCCATTATATTTTGGCATATGAATATCCATAAGTATTACTGCATAATAGTCTGTTCCATTCTCTTCTATTTTTTTTATTGCCTCCATACCATTATCAGCGATGTCACACTCTAAATTTATTTCCGATAATATTTGAGAAGTAATTTCATTTATTGTTTTATTATCATCTACAAGTAAGACTTTATTAGAATTTATTTTGATTGTTTCTCTCTTGCTAAAGTTATTATTTACAACTTCATTTCTTACACTTAACATATCCTTTTGTGTACTTTTAGCAAGTTCTAATTCAAAAAAGAATTTAGTGCCTAATCCATAACTACTCTCAAGCCAAATTTTTCCTCCCATGCTTTCAATTATTTTCTTTACTAAAGGCAATCCGAGTCCAAATCCTTCTTTTTCTTTTATTGTTGGATCATTAACTTGTTCAAATTCCTTAAATATTTTTACTGTATCTTCTCTTTTTATTCCTCTTCCTGTGTCTTTTACACAAAATCTAATTAAATATGAATCTATATTGTCTTTTGTTTTTGATATTCCTAGTTCTATATATCCTTTATCTGTATATTTAACCGCATTACTTATTAAGTTAATAAATATTTGCTCTATTTTAGTTTTGTCTTCATAGAGTTCTATATCATAATTAAAATTCGATTCTATAGACCACTGTATTCCCTTTTTTTCCATTTCTTCTTTAAACATCATATAAACCTTATCTATAACTGTTTTTAAAGAGAATACTTCTTTCGTATTTATTAAATTAGTAACCTTATTACTTTTTGTTACATTTAATATATTGTTAGTTAACTCTGTTAACAGTCCAGCTGCTTCTTCTAGCTTTTTCACATATTGGTTTTGCTTTTCATCTAAAGAAGTAGATTTTAAAAAGTATATCATAGCAACTATTATGTTTATTGGGGTTTTTATTTCATGTGATAAATTGGCAACAAATAAATCTTTATTTCTTAGCTCATCATTTGACTTACTAAGTTCTTCTTTTAATCTTGTTTCCTTTTCTATGTATTTATTAGTGTCCTTTATATATACAAGATATTTTTGCATATTTTGAACATAATACATAGAAATATACATACATGTCTTTTCCTGTCCTTGCATTATTTCAATATTGTCAGAAAAGAAACCTTCATCTTGAATTTGCTTATCTATTTCTTCTAGCAGTTCTTTATTGTTTTTATAGTCGATTATCTGTAATAATGAAGAATATGTTTCTTTTAATTCTTTTTTATTTATGTAGACAATTTCATAATTATTGTCTGTTATACAAACTATATCTTCTATCTTTTCAAAAAAACCTTGTACAACATTTATATTCAATCCTGTTTCTAAACTTAAGTATTCTTTTTTTCCTTTTAAATGGATTTAAAAAATCTAATAACTCCATTGTGTCCCCCATTAAATTCTTTAGTATTTTCGATTCAATTATATCATAAGATAAAAAAAAGTACAAATATTTATTTAAAATATTTGTACTTTTTTTGTAGAATTATCCAGTTTTACTCATAATTTCTTTTTTCATTTTATTTATTATTTTCTTTTCTAGCCTAGATATATAGCTTTGTGATATTCCGTAACATATCTGCAACTTCTTTCTGTGTCTTTTCTTTCCCACTAATAAATCCAAAACGAAGTTCCATTATATTTCTCTCTCGATTATTAAGTTTTGCAATAGATGCTCTTAAAAGTGATTTATCCACTTCATCTTCGATTTGTCTTGAAGTCACATCCGAATCTGTTCCTAGTATATCTGATAGCAAAAGTTCATTTCCATCTCCATCTTGATTTAATGGTTCATCAATTGAGATTTCTCCCTTTATCTTATTACTTCTTCTCAAAAACATTAAGATTTCATTTTCTATGCATCTAGATGCATATGTAGCAAGTTTTATATTTTTATCTGTATTAAATGTATTTATTGCTTTCATCAATCCTATTGTTCCAATTGATATTAAATCTTCAAGTCCTACTCCTGTATTTTCAAATTTCTTAGCAATGTATACTACTAGTCTCAAGTTTCTTTCTACCAATGTTTGCCTAACACTCTCATCTCCATTGGCCAATTTTTCTAGTATCTCTGTTTCCTCTTCGCTAGTTAATGGTGGAGGCAATGTTTGACTTCCTCCTATATAATATATTGGAAAATTGCCTTCTTCATCGTTTCCAATATATCGTACATATAATGTATTTATACTATTTTTCAATAATTGTAATAAGTTCATCACTTTCGCTCCCTTCTAATAAGTCTAGTCCAAATAATGCAGAGTAGTTATTTCCTAACTTTTGCATTGAAATTCCAATAATAATATTTTCTCTTTCTTCAACTTCTTCTTTTTCTATTATAATTTTGTCTGCTTTTATTCCTAGCATTAGCCCATTTTGTTTTCCCATTGAAGAAAACGGCAATATTTTTAGCCTACTAAAATACTCATTATTGAATGATATTTCTTCACCTCCTATTATTTTTTCTATGTTGTCCAATAATTCGGCTGGTATTATAGAATATAACTTTTCTTTTTCTACTATAATTACTGGTATTTTAGATATTGGATCTCTAAGCAAATTTCCAGTATCCAGCATTGCACTAACTTCTTCTTCTTTATCAAATATCTGTATCTTTATTTTGTATATCATATCTTTCTTTTTTAGCTTTGTTTTTATTATTTTAAAAGCAATATTAGTTATAATAAATCCTACTATTCCTCCTAATAATGCTATTTTTATTGGATATGTACCTATGTAGACTCCGTTTTTCATGAGTACATCTTGAGGTTTAACAAAATAAAGTAATGCAAATGCACAGCCTCCAAATACAAATGAAGTCAAATAAAATATCACCAGTTGCTTAGCTAATTTTTTAAGTTCCTTTGGATTTAACGCTATATATACCATAATTACTGAAAGTATTATTTTAGTTATTAAATTTGAGTAGAATGGTAATATGTCTAGATATGCAACTACAGCATATATCCCTCCGTACGAAGCTTGATATTATTAATCTCCATTGTTTAGTTTTTATTTTCATAATGTAACTAGTTGCAAATAAAATTATGTAATTCATACATAGATTTTCCAAAAGTACTACATCTAGATATATAGTCATTAAAAATACCTCACTATATTGAAAATTATACTACCTTATATTTAAAAAGTGTGTCATTTTCTAGTGGCGAATCGAAGAAATATTCTACAAAAAAATGCAAACTCCAAATAGAGTTTGCATTTTTCGATATTTTTTATTATTTTCTTCTTAAAAATGTTGGTATTTCTAAGTTTTCTTGAGGATTTGAACTATCTGTTGGTGTTGGAATAGAATTTAATTTTTTATCCCATGCTCTATCTATGATGTCACCTACTGCTAAAGTATTTGATAATGGTCCTTCTTCCTTTTCAAATCCTGTTGCAATAACAGTGATTACTATATCTTCATCAAGACTTTCATCAATTACAGCACCAAATATAATATTTGCTTCTGGGTCTACATTTCTTTGAATTAGTTCTGCTGCAGTATTTACTTCATGTAATCCTAAATTGCTTCCACCTGTAATGTTAATAATAACTCCTCTTGCACCTTCAATCGAAGTTTCAAGTAATGGGCTTTGTACAGCTTGTTTTGCTGCGTCTTCAGCTCTGTTTTCTCCAGATGCTCTACCAATACCCATATGTGCCATTCCTGTATTTAACATTATAGTTTTTACATCTGCAAAATCTAAGTTTACTAATCCTGGGATTGCGATTAAGTCTGATATACCTTGTACACCTTGTCTTAGCACATCATCAGCCATTTTAAAAGCTTCTACAATTGAAGTTTTTCTATCAATTACTTGTAATAATTTATCATTTGGAATTACTACTAAAGTATCAACTTTTCCTTTTAAACTTTCAATTCCACGTTCTGCTTGTGATAATCTTTTCTTTCCTTCAAATGTAAATGGTTTTGTTACTACACCTATTGTTAATATTCCCATTTCTTTTGCGGCTGCTGCAACTATTGGGGCTGCTCCAGTACCTGTTCCTCCACCCATTCCGGCTGTTACAAATACCATATCTGCTCCGCGTAAAGCTTCTGCGATTTCTGTTTTGCTTTCTTCTGCTGCTTGAGCTCCAATATCTGGATTAGCTCCCGCACCTAAACCTCTTGTAATTTTTTCTCCTATTTGTATTTTAGATGCTGCTTTTGAAAGTAGTAAAGCTTGTCTATCTGTATTTACTGCAATAAATTCTACATTTCTAATGCCAGATTCAACCATTCTATTTACAGCATTATTTCCTGCTCCTCCTACACCAATTACTTTGATAGTAGCAGTTCCATCTAACATTGTGTTTTCTTCACTGTTATTATCCATTAACATATTGTTCATTCCTCCTAATTCTTACCTTAATATATATTTAAAATTAAAATCTATGAATAAAAGAATTCTTTAATTTTTTCCATAATGTTTTTTAAAATGTTTTCATTTGAGTTATTGTCTATACTACTTCCAACAGTTTTTGCAAATGGTCTTGAAGCCACATATTTAACTAATGCATATGCTGTTCTGTATTCTGGTCTTACTACACTAATCAATCTTCCTGTTGCTATTTTTACTGGAATATTTAGTGTGATTTTTCCAGCAACATCACTTTTACTAATGTTAGTAATTCCCTGTCCTGTTAAAATAACATTGTTGATCTTTGACTTGATTCCCTGTGCAGTAATGTCTTTATTAACTAATGCAAAGATTTCTTCTATTCTTGCTTCCATAATTTCAATTAATTGTGAACTTTTAATTACTCTTTTACTATTTTCATCTTTACAAGTAGTAAGTAAAATTTCGTTATCATTATCTATAAATGATTTTAAAGCTAAACCATATTGTTTTTTTAGTTTTTCTGCTTCTTCCTCACTAATATTTAACACCAATGCGATGTCATTTGTAATGTTGTCTCCTCCTAAAGGTATTGTGTTGGTATAGACGAAACTTGTTCCATTAAACACACCAATTTCTGTATTTCCAGCTCCAATATCTAATAACATTACACTGTCATTTAATTCATTTGCATCAAGTGCTAATGTTCTTTGTGCTAATGTTATTGGTACTAAGCCATCAATATCTAAGTCAGCTTTTTTAAATATAGAAGCAATTTGTTTCATATATTCTTTATCTGCTAAAATAACCTCTGCTTTTAATGTAAAACTTCCACTTAGACTTCCAACTGGATCTGAAACATTTCTTCCATTTTCTAAAATAAATTGGCTTTCTACAACATCAATAATTTGTTTTCCTTCCGGTACATCTATATCTTTTACTTGCATTATAGCCGATACGACATCTTTAGCAGAAATTCCTGCATATCTATCTTTTGCTTCTTTTACTATACTATTTTGTACTATAGTAATATATTTTCCTGGTATAGTAACATAAGCAGAATTTATTTTTATGTCAGCTTCTTCCTCTGCGTCTTTAATTAAATGATGTATAGAACTTGCTATTTCATTTTCATCTATAATTTTTCCTTTTTTTATTCCACTACATTTATGAGTAGCTGTACAAATGACTTCAATTTGATTAAAATTGTTAACCTCTCCAATTACTAAACTAACCTTTGAAGTCCCTATATCAATTCCAACAATTATATCTCCAATTGCCAAGGTTCATTCCTCCAATTTTGCTTCTCTTAAAGATTGTTTGTCATCTGTTTTTTATGCCTAAAGAATATTACATTTTTTCAAAAATGTCAATAGATTTGTAATAATTTTGTAATATTTTCGTAACAATTATGAAACATTGTTTTTTTGTGTCGTCTTTTTGTCCCATTTTTCCAAATAGTAACGTCTAATTATAGCTAAATTATTAAACATTCTTCCTACAAACACAACTATTGCTGCGAGGTAAATATCTACATTTAGTTTTTGCCCTAAGTAAGTAAGTAGTATTGATAAAATTGCATTTCCAAAAAATCCTGTTACAAATATTTTTAAATCAAAATTCTTTTTTAATGTTGATGAGATCCCTCCAAATACAGAATCCAATGCTGCAATAATAGCAATAGCTAAATACCCTGAGTATGTATATGGAACTATTGGAGCATAAATTCCTATAACTGCTCCTAAAATACATCCAATTACAATTGCAATAAAAATCATGGCTTGTTTGCTCCTTCCTTCATATATTTTATTTCCATTTCTCCACTATACTTTAAGATTTTTATATTCTTCCCTGTTTCTAATTTAACGTTTAATCCAACAGCTTTTGCTTTATCAATATAACCACTATCTTTTAAGTTTAGCATACTTGATAAATAAGTTTGATTTCCTATAGCTTTTATTACATATGGAGATGTTATTCTTTGTCCTTTTATCAACATCAACACTCCATCAGGTTGAGCAACATATGTAGAACCAAGTATTCTAACATCATTTATAGATATTGCCTCTGCCCCCGCATATCTTAGTTCATTTATAAGTTCTAATAAGTCACGATACTTAACATCTCTCTCATTTGTGCTTGATAACGTTATTATTACGCCTTCACCATATACGTCTGTTTTTCCCAATATCATATTTGATTCTTCTAAATCTTTATCTACTAGTTCTGACGCTTCTCCATTTTGTTCTATTTTTTGCTGATATTCGTCAATCGATTTTTGATTGGCTTCTAATTGTTTTGCAGTTTCTTCATATTTGCTTTTCCATTCTGAAATTGCTGTTCTCAGTTCAGCTTCTCTCATGTTTTCAATTTCCGTGATATCTGTTTCTTCAATAGTTCTGAATTGCATAAACATTACAGCAAATAGTACTAAACATACCCCACAAATAATCATAGTCATTATAACTCTGTTTTTCATCTCTTTATCCAAAGCTTTTTTCACCTCTATTTTTCATTTTTCATGTATTTATAACTAATAACTCCAGTATACTTTTCAACTGTCAAATTATCTGATTGAGTAGTCTCAACTATAACCCCAGCTTCATCTAATATGTATAGATATCCTCCTATCATTGTAAGTGAGCCATATAACAAACCTTGTGAACCTATTGCTTTTATTGTAAATGGTGAGCTTACTCTTTGTCCATTTATTTTAATTACATTTCCTTCACAAGTTATTGCAGTCGTTTGAACTATTCTCTGTCCATTTACTGATATTGCTTCTGCCCCTGCGTTGTTGAGAGCATTTATTACTTCAATTAAATCGTCATAATGAACTATTTGTGAACTTGGATCTAGAGCTTCACTCCCATTTTTTAAAATTCCAGTATTATTATCTGCTAATTTTATTAATAATCCTTCTCCTTTTACCTCTTGTAAGCCAAGTAGCATATTATTCTTTTCGATTTCTTCCTGTTTTGCCTGTGATTTTGTATCATTTTGAGTTGCACTTTTTCTTATTTCTTCAAGGTCTTTGTTTGATTTCGTAAGTTCCTCATAAGCATTGTCATATCTTTCTTTCCATTTCAGTACTTCATCTCTTAATCCATTTTCTTTAAGTGATTGTGATACAGTTGATGTTGTATTTTCAACAGTTTTTAGTTGAACGCATATGGCAACTGTTAATATAAAACACATTATACCTAATGTAATAGCTATTTGTTTTTTATTCATTTTTGCCTCCTTACACTTTTTTTCTAAATATTGCGCCTTTATTATTCAAATCTGTATTAACTAAAATTTCTCCTTCTATTTTTTTGTTTTGCTCTAATATACTTTTTATATATAACATTTTTGTACTTAAATTTGAAGTATCTCCCATTTGTACAGTCTTTTTCTCATCTTTTAATTCTAGTATATAATTTTGCTTATTTGCTATATTTATTTTTGTTACTAAACTAGCAATCTCATTACTTGTAGCTGACTTCATAATTTGTAATACTTCGTCTAATCTTTGTAAATCTTCTACGCACAATCTATTTCCTTCTTGTATATCTTCCTCTTTAGTTAAAAATCCCGTTAATATTGGTAATTCTAATTTGTCTTTTGAAATTTCTAAAAAGTATCCTTGATTATTTATGTAAGCATATGCGTTTGCAAATGTAATCATATATGTAGGAGTTCTTTCTTCTATTTCAATTGTAATAGTATCTGGTAGATTTCTTTTTACTTTTACATTTTCCACATATGCATTTTGTTTTATATTTTTTTGAACTTTGCTTTTTACTAACTTAAATGTATTTTCATCTTTTTGTACTTGTGATAAACTAATTATTTCTTCATTAGTAAGCTTTTGGTTTCCAACTATTTCAATATTTTTTATATTGAAAAATGGAGACAACAAGAAATATATTCCTCCACCTATTAAAATCAAAATAAGACTTGTCCACTTTATTAGTCGAAATATAGCCTTTCTCTTTTTTTTAGCCATTTCTTGTTTTTTAGTCAATTTTTTAGGCGTTTTTTTCTTTGTTTTTATCTCTTCATCTTCAATTCCTAATTTAAATTCAAATTCACCTTTTTTAGATTTTGTAGTTGCTTTAGCTTTTTTTACATTTTTACTTTTTTTAGTTGTTGTCTTCTTTTTGTTTTTTTTCTTAGGTTCTATTTCAGGCAAAGTTTTAATACCAATAATGATTTCATTGTCCAAATCAATATTAGTGCTTTGGGTTGGTTTTTCTTTAACTTTTTTCGCCATCTGTTATCACCTTCTTAATTTTTTCTAAAAGTCCTACAACTGTAATAGATACGTAAATTATGGTTTATATACCATACTTCACGTACCTATTTTATCATATTTATATACAATAAATCTAGTACTTTTACAATATTTTTAATCTTTCTGTATTTTAATTTTAGCTCCTAGACTATTTAATTTTTTATCCAAATTTTCATATCCTCTTAAAATATATTCTACATTAGTTACTGTTGTAATTCCTTTTGCCGACAAACCTGCTAACACCATACAAGCTCCACCTCTTAAGTCCGTACTTTTCACTGTTGCACCTGACAATTTTTTTACACCTTTTATTACTGCGGTTTTTCCCTCGGTAGTAATTTTAGCTCCCATTTTATTAAGTTCAGCTGTATATCTATATCTATTTTCAAATATATTTTCTACAATTACTGAGGTTCCTTTAGCAGTAGTTAAAGTACTAGCAAATATTGATTGCATATCAGTTGGAAATCCTGGATATGGCATTGTCTTAATATCTACAGCTTTCATCTTTTTTGGTGCCTGCATATACACTTTATTTTTCTCTATATTTATGTCACAACCTGCTTCTTCTAATTTATTTAATATTGGTGTAATATGTTCTGGTGTTCTATAATTTAAGCAGATATTTCCACCTGTAATTGCTCCTGCACACAACAAAGTTCCTGCTTCAATTCTATCTTGCATAACTTTGTATCCAATATCTTTTAACTTTTGTACTCCTGTAATTTTTATGATATTAGTTCCTGCTCCAGTAATTTTAGCTCCCATTTTGTTTAAACATTTTGCTAAATCCACAATTTCTGGTTCCATAGCTGCATTTGTTATCTGTGTAATTCCTTCTGCATATATTGAAGCAAGTATAATGTTTTCTGTTGCACCTACACTTGGGAAATCTAAGTCAATATTTGTTCCTATTATTTTGTCGGCTTTACATATAATAAACCCAGAATCTTCAGTAATATTAACTCCTAATTTTTTAAATGCTGACAAATGCAAATCTATTGGTCTTGCACCAATATCACATCCTCCCGGATAAGAAAACTTTGCTTCTTTAAATCTGCCCAGTATTGCTCCTGCGAGTACAACTGTAGACCTCATTTGACTCATTAAATGTTCCGGAATCTCTTTTTTGTTAATTTTCTTACTATTTATTTCTATTTTTCCATTGTGCCTTTTTACTTTGCACCCTAAATATTTTAATATTTCTAAGGTGATTTGTGTATCATGTATATTTGGAATATTGTATAGTCTTGTGGTTCCTAAATTTAGTATGCTGGCTGCTATAATTGGTAAAGAGGCATTTTTTGAGCCTGATACTGTAACTTCTCCTTCTAACTTTCTGCCTCCTTCTATTATGTAACTAGACATTTTATTCACCCTTTCTATCTTATTTTTGCTATATATTATGTCTAGTTTGCATAAAGTGTGAATGTTATAAAAATAGAGAGCCTTGGAATTTCAAAGTTCTCTATCTTCTTACAACTAATTTATCAATTTTACTGTTTATGTATGCTTCTAGTTTTGTCATAAACTCATTTGGTTCAATCTGCTTACTTGATACCATTTCAAGTCCTTTTTCCCAACTTGCTGTTAGTCTTGGATTCAGCATATCTGGCATAGACATAAATACTATATCATATATTTTTTCTCCTTTTTCAGTAGGTGTTATAATTTGCGTTTTAGTATTTATTGCAATATATCCTATTCTTTCTAGCTTTTTCATAATTTCTGCTCTTGTTGCACTTGTGCCAATTCCTGCTCCTTTAATTTGCTCCCTTAATTCTTCCTCTTCAATTAGCTTTCCTGCATTTTCCATTGCAAGTATCATTGAGCCCGAATTGTATCTACTAGGTGGAGAAGTTTCTGAAGTTTTAGTTTCATAATTTAGTACCCCTATTTCTTCTCCTTTTTTTAAGCTTCTTAATATTTCTAAGCTATTTTGCTCTTCTGGTTGTTCTTCTACGTTTTCTTTCTTAGGTTCATTTTTAGCCACTTCTAAATATCCTAATTTTTCGCACACTCTTCCACTGGCTGAAAATTGCTCATTTTCAACTTCTATTGTTACAGATATTTTACTGTATTCTGCTGGTGGATAAAATATACTTAAAAATCTTTTTACTATTACCTTATACATTTGCTTTTGTAAATCTGGTAAAGCATCATAATTTTCAAATCCTTGACCTGTTGGAATAATTGCATAGTGATCTGTTATTTTGCTATCATTTACATATTTTGTTTTTATTAAGTCAGTAGAATATTTTTCATCTACCATCTTCTTTATATATCCTTGTATTTCCTCGTCTTTAAAGCCTTTTGCTAATCCATTTAAATTTTTAGAAATTACTTTTGCAACTGCAGTTGATAAAACTCTCGCATCAGTTCTTGGATATGTTACCAGTTTCTTTTCATATAAATTTTGTATTATTTCTAGTGTTTGATCTGGTTTTATTTTAAATCTTTTAGTTGCTTCATTTTGAATTTCTGCTAAGTTGAACAATAGTGGTGCATTTTCTTTTGTTTTAGATTTTTTTACTTCTGTTATTATTGCTTTTTTATCTTTTAACGACATAATGAAATCTTTTGCTTCATTTTCTTTCTTAAAGCCATTTTCATTATATAGTTTTGGAGATTCCCACATTTTTGATTTTTCTGTAACTTTCCACTCGGCAGTGAATGATGAGCTTTCTTCTCCAAATGTTCCTATAACTCTATAATACGGAGTCTTAACAAAGTTTCTAATTTCTCTTTCTCTTTGTACTACCATTCCTAGTACACATGTCATCACTCTACCAACTGAAATAGATATTTTTTCTTCACCTAAATCTTTTGCCATTCTTCTACCATATATAATTGATAAAAGTCTTGAGAAATTTATTCCTATTAGATAATCTTCTTTAGCCCTTAAATAAGCAGAATCACACAAACTATCATACTCTGATAAATCTTTTGCTTCTTTTATTCCTCTATTTATTTCTTCTTCTGTTTGTGAATCTATCCATACTCTTTTTCTTGTCTTATCTGCCACGCCCACTTGTTTTTCTACTAATCTATATATGTATTCTCCTTCACGTCCAGAGTCAGTAGCAACATAAATACAGCCTACATCTTCTCTTTGAAGTAGGCTTTTTACTATGTTAAATTGTTTTTCAACACTTGGTATTACTTCGTATTTATATTCTTTTGGCATAAATGGTAACGTATCTAATCTCCAGAACTTTAAATTTTCATCATACTTTTCCGGATAACTCATTGTTACTAAATGGCCTACACACCATGTAATAATCCAAGTATCTGACTCAATATATCCGTCCTTTCTATTGCCACCACATTTTAGCACTTTTGCAAACTCAGTAGCAACAGATGGTTTTTCTGTTATAAGCAGATTTTTTGCCATTTAATATTTCCTCTCATTATTCGTATAATACAACATCCATTTCTGAAGTGAAGTTTTGGTTTCCATATGCAAAAATTATATATAATTCTTCATTTTTTCCTAAGAAAAATGTTGATATATTAGAAATTTGATACATACTATCTGATAGATTTCTATTATATACTGTATATCCAGATTGCACTAATACTTGTGCTTCCTCTTGTGCTTTAGTAACTATCTCATGTATTTTATTTTGACAATCGCTCTGAATTATATTTCTCTTTGCTAAAACATCTACTAGTTGTACTTTCTCTCCTGTTTCTAGGTTATAATTATATGCCTGAACAATTACTCTCTGTGGGTTATTTCCTTGCTTTAATGTAGATTTAATTACTAATGATAGGATATTATCATTTACATATGAAATATAGTCTACACTATATATTACCTTTTCTGTATATTTGTTGTTTAATATCTCTGATGCTTTATTTGCAAAAATAGATTGTGTCATTTTATTAAAATCAGTAGCCACACTATCATTAATATTTATTACTGGTAAGTGAACATCCAACTCATAATTTCCTTCTTGTTTTTGAATATCATATGCTGAATAAACTATACCTTTTGATGCATCTCTTTTCTGTAAATTAGTTTCATCATAGTCATTAGATATAATTTCATTTGTAAATAAGCTGTTCAATTGTGATTTTATTTCTTCCTGTGTTTTAGGCTTTATCTCATTATTTATACTGTTATCTGGATTTTGTATATTATTATTGTTTGAACTTCCTACAAAAAACTGTGCATATATACCTGCTATTAATGCTAATACACAAAATGCTCCTACTAAAATAAATATAAGTTTCTGATTTTTCATTTTTTTGCTCCTTTAACTTTTCTTCTTATATATTACCCTATTTTTTACTAAAAATCTAGTGTTTTTTATATTTTTTTAATTAGATAGATTAAACATTGACTTATCCTTAATTTTGCTGTATTATATATTATGTATTTTTAGACAATAAAGAAATGGAGTTTATACAAAATTTATGGAATTATGTTCAGTATGTGGGAAAAATCCCGCAGTTATTTTCCTAAATGCAAAAGATAAAGATGGTAAGGCTATATCTAAAGGCTACTGCCTTGAATGTGCTCAAAAGCAGGGAATAAATCCTTTAAAAAATTTGAGTCAAACAGATATGAATAATATGACAAAACAGATCGAAAATATTGTTAGTAATCTAGCAGAAAATATGGACTTAGATTCTTTTTCTGAGCAATTAGATGATATGGATCCAGAAGATTTAGAAAAAATGGAGCAAGGTTCTCCAATATTTGGTGCTGCCATTCCATTAGGTTCAATTTTTTCAAATATGTTTGGAGAAAATCAAGAAGGATCTACTAATAGTTCAACTGAGAAAAAGAAAGTTAAAGTAGAAAAGAAAAAAGATAAACGTAAAAAAGCATTGGAAGCTTATGGTACAAACCTAACTCAAAAAGCCAAAAATGGCCAATTAGATATGGTTATTGGCAGAGACAAAGAAATTCAAAGAATAACTCAAATATTAAATCGTCGTAGCAAAAATAACCCTTGTTTAATTGGAGAGCCTGGAGTTGGTAAAACAGCTATTGCTCAAGGTTTAGCAATTAGAATTGTAAATGGTAAAGTACCTGCTAAATTGTTAAATAAGGAAGTTTATTTATTAGATATGACAGCTATAGTTGCAGGAACTCAGTTTAGAGGACAATTTGAAGCTCGTATGAAATCTATTATTGAAGAATGTAAAGCTTTAGGAAATATAATTTTAGTAATAGATGAAATTCATAATATTATTGGTGCTGGTGACGCAGAGCGTTCTATGAATGCTGCAAATATTTTAAAGCCATCACTTTCTAATGGTGAAATTCAGTTGATTGGAACAACTACTTTAAAAGAATATCGCAAGTATATAGAAAAAGATAGCGCCCTAGAAAGAAGATTCCAACCTGTTTTAGTTGAAGAACCTTCTATTACTGATTCTATAGGAATTTTAGAGGGTATTAAAAAATATTATGAAGATTATCACAAAGTTAAAATTTCAAATGATGTAATCAAACAAGCTGTTATTATGTCTGAGAAGTATATTCATGACAGATTTTTACCAGATAAAGCAATAGATATTTTAGATGAAGCTTGTTCAAGAATAAACTTGAATAATAAAGAATTATATCAATTAGAGATATTAAAAGGTCAACTAAAAGCTGTTCAAGAAGAAAAAGAAGAAGCCGCTCTTGCAGATTCAACTGAAGATTATAAAAAAGCAGCTGAGCTAAAAGCTAAAGAATGTAGTTTAATGGAACAAATTGATAGTTTAAATGAGAAAATGAAACTTAAAAACTTAACAGTTCAAGATATTGCCGAAGTTATTGAAAGTTGGACTAAAATTCCTGTTAAGAAGATTACTGAAGCTGAAACTCAAAAACTACTAAACTTAGAAGCTAATTTGCACAAGAGAGTAATTGGTCAAGATACTGCTGTTGAAGCTGTTTCAAGAGCAATACGTCGTAATCGTGCTGGACTAAAAAGTACAAAGAGACCACCATCATTTATATTTGTTGGTCCGACAGGAGTTGGTAAAACAGAACTTGCTAAATCACTTGCTTATGAAATGTTTGGAAACGAAAACTCAATTATTCGTGTGGATATGTCTGAATACATGGAAGGACATTCTACATCAAAACTAATTGGTTCTCCTCCTGGTTATGTAGGTTATGATGATGCAGGACAACTAACAGAAAAAGTAAAACGTAATCCTTATTCTATAGTATTACTAGACGAAATTGAAAAAGCTCATCCTGATGTATTTAATATTTTATTACAGGTTTTAGATGATGGACGATTAACAGATAGTCAAGGTAATACTGTAAGTTTTGAAAATACTATAATGATTATGACTTCAAACGCTGGTTCTAATCAAAATACAAATTCAATTGGTTTTGGTGGAACAAGAATAAATCAAGATAAAGTTATGGATAGCTTAAAAGAAACTTTTAGACCTGAATTTTTGAATCGTGTAGATGAAATTGTTGTATTTGAGCAATTAAATCATGAACAATTATTACAAATTGTAAATTTAATGCTTGACGATACAAAAAAAGTATTAGCTGATAAGAATATTACTTTAGAAATTTCCGAAGATGCTAAAAAATTCTTGTTAGAAAAAGGAACTGATATAAAATATGGTGCAAGGCCATTGAGAAGAGCTATTCAAAGATATTTGGAAGATGAGCTTTCAGATATGATATTACGTTCAGAACTATTAAATGGAGATACTATAGTAGTTTCTTTAGAAGAAAATAATTTAAAATTTAATGTAAGAAAATAGGAGATAATTTTTATGGCAAAGCATATTCCAAATATATTAACAGTTGCAAGATTTTTTCTAATACCTTTTATAATTTATTTTATAGTAGTTGACCAATACATTACAGCACTTATACTTTTAACAGTATCTGGTTTAACAGATATTTTAGATGGTTGGATTGCTAGAAAATTTAATTTTATAACAAACTTTGGAAAACTTATCGATCCTTTAGCCGACAAATCAACTCAACTAGCTGTACTTTTAACAATTACATTTAAAGGAGTTATTCCATTTTGGATTATTATAGTAGTTGCTTTAAAAGAAGCAGCAATGATAGCAGGTGCATCTTTCCTTTACGGAAAAGAACTAGTTGTTTCTAGTAGATGGTTTGGAAAACTTGCAACAGTGTTATTCTATATAGCAATTGTATGTTCATTTGTAATTGCATACTGGAACAATATTGCTAAAATTCCTTCAAATTCTATAGCACCTTTGCCACAATTTGATTTATGGATTTATTATTTAGCTTTGGCTACTACTATATTTTCACTTGTTATGTATTACATTACATTTTATAAACAAGGATATCTAAAAAAAGAAAACTTAAAAATAGATGAGAAATAATCTCATCTATTTTTTATTCAAAATCTTCTAATGCACTATTTAGTTCCATGTTTCCAACCGCTTCTATTCCCTGCTTTACCTTTTCTAAATCTGCTTCTGGTAAATACATAGTCTGAATTTCAGTATCCTCTTTTAAAGTAATCTTTCCATTTTCATCTATTGTGTAAATTCCTAAAACGCCATTATGTTCTTTAATTAAATAATGCTGGTTACAAAAACCACTTTCTTCTTTATATATTATAATTTCATTTTTTGAAAAACTGTCGACATTCCAGTCTTTATAATACTTTTCTACTTCTTCTTTATTTTTGTTCACTAAATTTTCTGGTATATCTTTAGTTTCTTTTAATAAATGATCACAACCAGTAAAATATTGCTTTTGTATTACCTTAGCATTTGGTGATACTTTTTCTTCAACTACTGCTGTAGGAACCACATTATTTATCTCATTTTCCTCTGCCAACTTTTTATTATCTACTATATTAGTGTTATTTGTTTTATTTTTGTTATATACAGAAATTCCTAAAGCCACACCTATTATTAGTAGGAATATAGCTAATGCAATAATCCATCCTTTTCTCATACTATATCAGTCCTTTTCTAAATATTTAATATTAGTATGAGATTTTTGGGAAATTTTATTCATTTTTTAGAATAATATAATTATATGCACATGCACGAATCAAACGATTTGTAATCGCAAGTCCTAAACCTTTACTGCCGACTCCTTCAATAATTATTAAATCGACATTTTCTTTATCTGCTCTTCTTAAAAATGTAAATATATTTTTAGCAACATCTTCTAAACTATTTCCTAAGCTCCATTTATGTCTTGCAATATACTTGTCCATGTGTTCCTCTTTTGCTAAAATTAGAACATTCTCATTTTGCATAGTTATTTCATTTATCTTTTTAATCATTTTATCTGCATTTTCACTATATACCATCATACATTTTGTATTTGGAGCGTAGTGTTTATACTTCATTCCCGGAGATGCTACCACTTCATCTTTTTGCACTTGCCCTAATACATTTTTATCAACTTTAACTTGATTTGCCACTGTTTCTAGTTGTTCTTTAGTTATCTTGCCTGGTCTTAATATATTGATGTTATCTCCATCTACTTTAATAACTGTTGACTCTAATCCTATGTCAGTCGAACCTCCATCTAATATATATGCAACCTTTCCATCTAGTTCTTCTATAATATCTTCAACATTAGTTCCGCTAGGCTTTCCAGAAACATTTGCACTTGGGGCTGCAATTGGTACACCGGATTTTTCTATTAACTCTTTTGCAATCAAATTGCTAGGCATTCTAATTCCCACTGTGTCTAAATTTGCCGTTACAACATCAGGAATTATTTCATTGCTTTTGCGCTTAAATATTATTGTAAGTGGACCCGGCCAAAAATTCTCTATTAGCTTTTTCTCTAATTCAGTTATTTCTTCTACTATCTCTTCCACCATCTTGATATTTGAAACATGAACAATTAAAGGGTTATCTTGTGCTCTCCCTTTTGCTATAAATATCTTTTCTACCGCATTTGCATCTAAAGCATTTGCTCCTATTCCATATACAGTCTCAGTTGGGAATAATACTAAGTTTCCATTTTTTATTTCATTTGCTGCTTCTTGTATTTCCTCTTCATTTATCCCATTTGTTTGATTTGAATATTTTGATAACATATTTTTGCTTCCTTTTCTATTTTTCCTATATATTATACTACTTTTGGGCTATTTTTCAATATCTATTTTTTTATTAACCTTCACTTTATTATTTTTTATAGTAATAGTTATCTCTCCACATAAATCAGTCCTATAAATTTCACAACCGTAAATTTTCTAACCTTTCTAATACTACGTCATTTGGATGCCCAAAAGTATTCTTTTCTCCAACTCCAATAAGAGCTATTTCAGGTTTCACCTCATCTAGAAATTGCTGTATTGAGGAACTTTTTGAACCATGATGTGCAACTTTTAGTATATTAGCTTCTAGTTTTTTCGTATCCTTGTATTTTCGTATCAATTTTTCTTCAGCAATTTTTTCTATATCTCCTGTAAGTAATACACTATAATCTTTATACCAAAACTTTGCTACTATTGAGTTATTGTTCAATATGTTCTGCTTTATCAAATCTGTGTCAGGAAACAATATCTCAAAGTTACATTCTTTATCTATAGTAACTGTATCTCCTGCTTTTACAGTAATCTTATTAGTATGTTTTAACTTTACAAGTTCTGAAAATTTTTCAAAATTCTCACACTCTTTCCCCTGTTCTCCTATAATTACATTTTTTACATTTATACTCTCTAGCACCGTAAGTAAACCTTGGCAATGGTCTGAGTCAAAATGTGTAAACAAAAGATAATCTATGCTTATAATTGACTTGTTTAATAAATATGGTAGTAATGTTTGCTTTCCAACATCAAATGTGCCAAATTCACTTCCTCCACCATCCACTAAAATTTTCTTTTTAGATGGTGTTATAATAAGCATACTATCACCTTGTCCTACATCTATAAAATGAATTTCTAACTTATTTATTGGAATTACTGCTAATCCATAAGGTAATAAAGTTAAAATTATTAAAAATATAATTATTTTCTTATAATTATCTAATATTTTGGGGTAAACTTTTTGAATATCATCTTTGAAAAAATATATTATAATGATTAAATAATAGATTAGAATTTGCCATATCTTTGGCGTTGGCATTAAAATTTTTGAGAATGGTATATTACTTGAAAAACTTGCAACTAGAATAAATATTTTTAATAGTGGTCCTAATAAAAATGCCACTACATATGCTAATGGGGTAATTATTAGAGAAACTAAAAAAATCATTCCAAGAATTAAGCATATCCCCATTATAGGTGTAGCAAGTAAATTTGAAATTATAAATACTAATGAAATTGAACTAAAATTATGAAGCATAATTGGTGTAATAACTATGTTTGCTGCTAGTGACATTATAGTAGTTTGCTCTATATATATTAAAATTTTGTATGTGAATTCACTATATTTCCTTCCTTGTATCTTTCCATTTTTTTCTTCTTGATCCTTTCTTTTAGTTATTCCTTTTCTCTTTAATCTAATATTATATAATAGCTCTACAAATGTGACTATTCCAATAGTTCCACCAAATGAAAGTTGAAAGCTTATGTCTAATAAAGCATATGGATTAAAAAGTAATATTATAAATGCACTTATGCCTAAATTGTTAAATGTATCTGATTTTTCAAATAACATTTCAGCTACTAAATTTAAAATTGCCATTATACAAGCTCTAACAATTGACGGTGATCCACCTGCTAAAAACATAAAAAATAGTAAAAACATACATATAAAAGTTTTAGCCCATCTTTTATGAATTTTTAGATATGATAAAACAGTTGAAACTCCTAATAATATATATGATATATGTGCTCCTGAAATAGCAAGCATATGTGACAAATTCGCCTCTCTAAAACTATTTTCTATATCATTGTTTATCTTACTTTTATCTCCTAATAATAAGGCTGCACACAGTCCTGCTTCATCCTTAGGCAAAATCTTGTATGTTTTATTTAATAAAGCTTTTTTTAAATCATTTGTTATTCTCGCTAGTATATTTATCTTGTTTTGCCCCACTAATCTTATATTTTCACTTTTACTCATTACACTGCCGGCAATCTTTTTCGTTTTTAGATATTGACTATAATCAAATCCTCCTTCATTTCTTTCTGTGTATGGTGCCTCAAATTTTGAACTAAATATTATTTCATCTCCAAACTTCAGTCCTATTTCATTTTTTTTGCCTTTTATATCACATAACACTTTAAAATTTCTCTTTTCAGTTTCTCCTGTGTTATTATTATGTATTTTCATTACTTGTATTTCATATTGCGTTTTATATTTCTTCTCATTTCCGTTTGTTACAACAATTCCTTGTATAGTTATTGACTGTTTATCATATTTCTTTGTAATTTTTGTGTAATTATTTTCCAACATCAATGTATAAATACAAAATACTATAAAACATATACCAATTATTATCACACAAGAATTTAATTTATTTTTCAACTTAAGTATTATACTAATAATTATTATCATTATACATATGAAAAAAGCTATACTTTTTAAGTATAGCCCTATTATAATTCCTAAAATTACTCCAATAGTGGCAACACAAAATGGTCTCATATTTAAACCTTTCTATAATGCCCCTATAAATTATATCAATCTTAAACCAGAATAAAATCTACCTTTATATATTGTTTTAAAACTAGATATTTCAACAGCATAACAAGTTGTTGATGCATGAATAAAGTTATCATTTCCAAGATATATTCCACAATGCCCTATTCCTACACCTGTTTCATAATCTGTTAAAAATACAATATCCCCTACTTGTAAATCACTATATTTAGTAATTTGAGTACCTTTTCCACATTTGTATTGTTTACTTGCTGCATGTGGAAGTTTTATACCAAAGTGTTTATATACATACATTGTAAATCCTGAACAGTCAAATGTTCCGTTTGATCCATCACCGCCATATACATATTTATATCCTAAATATTTTTTGGCATATGCAACAATGTCTGTACTTTTAATTGTTGTTTCATTCTTACTTGTCGTCTCTTGTTCAGACTTTTGAGTTGTTGTTTTGATTGCTTTAACCTGTTCTTTTTTAACACTTTCAGTTGATTTAGTTGTATTTTCATTATTAGAAACTTTTTCTACTTTTGTATTACTAGCTGTAGTTTTTTCAGTATTGTTTTCTGTTCTAGAAGTGTTATTTCCTCTAGTTGTAGTAGTTTTTGTATCTGATACATAGTCTTTTGAAACATATCCAGTAGTATTTCCAACCTTAACCTGATACCATTTTCCGTCTTCACCTATTATAGTTAATTGAGTATTTAATGATAATACTTTTACTATACTATAACTTGTTCCAGCTCCTTTTCTCATATTAACTGAGCTTTCATTTATATATCCTGTTTTTTCTGTATATTCATTTTTGTCTGTGCTATTAGTGTTTCCATTATTAGATGATGTTGTACTTGAATCTTCTAAGTATTCAGTTCTTATCCATCCACAGTTAGAATCTGTTTGTACATATGACCATCCATTAACTTCACTTAACAATATCATTTCAGCATTCTTTTTTAAGCTTTCGATATTGCTTGAATAAACCAATGGTAAAATTTTTAACTCACTATCTTGTTTTAATTTTTTATATACAACTTTTATATCTTCATCTATGTTAGTATCTGAAGTTGTATTGTTCTCTTCATTTTTAGAAGTGTTATCCGTATCATTTTTATTATCAGTGTTTGTTTCAGTGTTTTTAGGTTCTTCTGTATTATTAGTTTCACCTATTATCTCTGCATACTCTTTACTTACATATCCCGTATATGTTTTGTACTTAACTTTGTACCAATCTCCCTCTTCTTCAAGCAATTCACATTCTACACCTTTAGATAACATTGCTACAACTTTTGTACTAGTTGAAGGACCTTTTCTTATGTTCAACACATCTCCTGTTACTTTTACTTTCGTAGTTGCTTTTGAACTTACTGCTAGTAATAATATACTAACTACTGTAAGTATTAACATTAGTGATATTTTTCTTAAATTCTTCATTAAAAGAACTCTCCTTTTTTCTACAAATATTACTATAATTTTTGCTCTTTGGTACGCATATAGTATATAATTAAAGTCTAAAAAAGTCAATAAAAAAAGCAAGGTTTTACAATTTCTTGTAACCCTTGCCTTTTCTATATTACATAATTTAAATTAAGCAATAATTTCAGATACAACACCTGAACCTACTGTACGTCCACCTTCACGAATAGCGAATCTTAATCCGTTTTCGATAGCGATTGGAGTAATAAGTTCGATAGTCATATCAACGTTATCTCCTGGCATAACCATTTCTGTTCCAGCTTGTAATTCGATAACACCTGTAACGTCTGTTGTTCTGAAGTAGAATTGTGGTCTATATCCATTAAAGAATGGAGTATGACGTCCACCTTCTTCTTTAGTTAGAACGTATACTTGTGCTTTGAATTTTGTATGTGGATGAATTGTTCCTGGTTTTGCTAATACTTGACCTCTTTCAACTTCGTTTCTTTGAGTACCTCTTAATAAGATACCAACGTTATCTCCAGCTTCAGCTTGGTCTAATGTTTTTCTAAACATTTCAACACCAGTAACAACTGTTTTCTTAGATTCTTTAGATAATCCAACGATTTCAACTTCGTCTTGAAGTTTTACTTGACCTCTTTCAACTCTACCAGTAACAACTGTACCTCTACCACTGATTGTCATAACGTCTTCAATTGGCATTAAGAATGGTTGGTCAATTGGTCTGTCTGGAGTTGGAATATAGCTATCAACTGCATCCATAAGTTCTTTAATTGGAGCGTATACAGGATCGTTAGGATCTGTAGATGTGCTTTCTAGAACTTTTAATGATGAACCTTTAATAATTGGAATCTCATCACCTGGGAAATCATAGCTTGATAATAAGTCTCTAACTTCCATTTCAACTAATTCTAATAATTCTGGATCGTCAACCATATCGCATTTGTTTAAGTAAACAACGATATATTTAACACCTACTTGACGAGCAAGTAAGATATGCTCTCTTGTTTGAGGCATTGGACCATCAGCTGCTGAAACAACTAGAATTGCTCCATCCATTTGAGCAGCACCAGTGATCATGTTCTTTACATAATCAGCGTGTCCTGGGCAGTCTACGTGAGCATAGTGTCTTTTATCTGTTTCATACTCTACGTGAGCTGTGTTAATTGTGATTCCTCTTGCTTTTTCTTCTGGAGCACTATCGATTTGATCATATGCTTCATATTTAGCTTTTCCTAGTAATCCTAGGTATTTTGTAATAGCTGCTGTTGTTGTTGTTTTACCGTGGTCAACGTGGCCGATTGTACCAATGTTAACGTGTGGTTTTGTTCTTTCAAATTTTGCTTTTGCCATTTAATTTTCCTCCTTAATTTTGTTAGGGATTTTTATAAATCTCCTACATTTATTTTAATTTAATATTAAAATCTTTTTTTCAAGTACTTGTATTTTATACTATTTTATAGCTAAAATCAAGTATTTTTTACTATTTTTTTAAGTTACTTCGAACCACATAAATTACAAAGCAATTATGTACATCTGTGGTTCGATTTATATTCTTAGTTTTGTTTTTTAGCTCTTGATGCAACAATGTTATCAAATACTGATTTTGGAACTTCTTCATAATGGCTTGGTTCCATTGAATAAGTACCTCTACCTTGTGTTTTTGAACGTAAGTCTGTTGCATATCCAAACATTTCAGATAATGGAATAAAGCATCTAATTACTTGATTTCCTTGGACAGCTTCCATTCCTTCTAGTCTTCCACGTCTAGAATTGATATCTCCAATAACATCTCCCATGTATTCTTCTGGAACTGTTACTTCAACCTTCATAATTGGCTCTAATATAACTGATTTAGCTTGTTTACATCCTTCTTTGAATGCCATAGAACCAGCAATTTTGAAGGCCATTTCTGAAGAGTCAACTTCGTGGTAAGAACCATCTACCAATGTAGCTTTAAAGTCGATTACAGGGTAACCTGCTAAGATACCGCTTTGAGCAGCTTCTCTAACACCTTCCTCGATTGGTTTGATGTATTCTTTTGGAACAACACCACCAACGATTTTGCTTTCAAATTCAATTCCTTTTCCAGCTTCTAATGGTTCCATTTCTAGCCATACGTCACCGTATTGACCTCTACCACCAGATTGACGGATGAATTTACCTTGTACTTTAACTTTATTTCTAATTGTTTCTTTGTAAGAAACTTGTGGTTTACCTACACTACATTCAACTTTGAATTCTCTCTTCAAACGATCAACGATAATGTCTAAGTGTAACTCACCCATACCGGCGATGATTGTTTGACCAGATTCTTGATCTGTCCATGTTTTGAATGTTGGATCTTCTTCAGCAAGTTTTGCTAAAGCTATACCCATTTTTTCGCTATTTGCTTTATCTTTTGGTTCAATAGCGATATCAATAACAGGCTCTGGGAATTCCATTGATTCTAGAATAATTGGGTGTGCAGGATCACATAATGTATCACCTGTTCCAACTTCTTTTAAACCAACTGCAGCTGCAATATCACCGGCATATACTTTATCAATATCTTGTCTGTGATTTGAGTGCATTAATAGAATTCTTCCCATTCTATCTTTTTTATCTTTATTTGCATTTAATATTGTTGAACCAGCTTCTAATGTACCAGAATATACTCTGAAGAAACAAAGTTTTCCAACAAATGGATCTGTTGCAATTTTAAATGCTAGTGCTGCAAATGGTTCACTATCAGATGTTTTTCTTACTGCTTCGTTTCCATCTAAATCAACACCTTTAACATCAGCTATATCAAGTGGTGATGGCATAAAGTTAACAACTGCATTTAATAATTCTTGTACACCTTTGTTCTTGTATGAAGAACCACAGCATACAGGGATAAGTTTGTTAGCAATTGTACCTTTTCTAATACCTTTAATGATTTCTTCTTCAGTTAGTTCTTCACCTTCTAAATATTTCATCATTAAATCATCATCTTGTTCAGCAGCTGCTTCTATTAATTTTGATCTAAATTCTTCAGCTTGTGCTTGTAAATCAGCAGGTATATCACATACTTCGATTTCTTTTCCTAAGTCGTCTTTGTGTATAAATGCTTTCATTTTAATTAAGTCAACAATGCCTTTGAAGTTTTCTTCTGCTCCAACTGGTAATTGAATTGGAACTGCGTTTGCTTTTAAACGATTGTGTAATTGATCTACACAAAGCATAAAATCAGCACCTGTAGTATCCATTTTATTTACATATACCATTCTTGGAACTTGATATTTATCAGCTTGTCTCCAAACTGTTTCTGTTTGTGGTTGTACACCACCTTTAGCTGCTAATACTGTTACAGCACCGTCAAGAACTTTTAAAGATCTTTGAACTTCAACTGTAAAGTCAACATGCCCAGGCGTATCGATAATATTAATACGATGTCCTAACCATTGACAAGTTGTAGCTGCAGAAGTAATTGTAATACCTCTTTCTTGTTCTTGGACCATCCAGTCCATAGTTGCTGCACCTTCATGAACTTCACCAATTTTGTGAGTTTTACCTGTATAGAAAAGTATTCTCTCTGTTGTAGTTGTTTTTCCCGCATCAATGTGAGCCATGATTCCTATATTTCTTGTTTTTTCTAAAGGAAATTCTCTTCCAGCCACTTATTTTTCCTCCTTTTATTTAGTTTCTCGATACATTCTAAAAAATTAAATGTACCATATAAATACGTTTAATTTTAATTAGAAGCGAGTATAACGAGGCAGCCGAGCTAAAGTTTTTGAGACTATACGTTTGTATGTCGAAGAAACTTTATGCGATGGCTAACAAAGTTAGACGACGCTTATAATTAAAATTTATAATGTGCGAAAGCACGGTTAGCTTCAGCCATTCTATGCATATCTTCTTTTTTCTTAAATGCTCCACCGTTTCCAGCTACAGCATCCATAATTTCACCTGCAAGTTTTTCAGCCATAGTTTTTTCATGTCTATTTCTAGCATAAACAACTAACCATCTTAAACCTAAAGTTTGTCTTCTTTCTGGTCTAATTTCGATTGGTACTTGGTATGTAGCACCACCAATTCTTCTAGCTTTAACTTCTAGAACTGGCATTACATTTTCAAGTGCTGCTTGGAAAACTTCTAGTGGATCTTTTTGCTCTTTTTCTTTAATGATGTCAAATGCATCATAAACTATACCTTGAGCAACTGTTTTTTTACCATCTAGCATAACATTGTTAACTAATTTTGTAACAACTTTGCTATTATATATTGGATCTGGTAAAACTTCTCTTTTTGCTATAAATCCTTTTCTTGGCACTATTCTTCCCTCCTTTTATTATTTCATACTAAACCGTATGATAGGTACTCTGAAAAGCCTTAATGCTTTTCCGTATAGCGCTATATAATGTATTATAAATTTAAGTACCTTAAACTAGTAATAAATTATACGCACCATTTCAAAAGCTTTATCTATTATTTTTAATAGATTTAAATTGCTTTGATTACTTTTTTTCGAATTAGAAGCGAGTATAACGAGGCAGCCGAGCTAAAGTTTTTGAGACTATACATTTGTATGTAGAAAAAACTTTATGCGATGGCTAACAAAGTTAGACGACGCTTATCATTCGTAAAAATTATTTTTTAGGGCGTTTTGCTCCATACTTAGAACGCGCTTGCATTCTATCTTTAACACCTGCTGTATCTAATGTTCCTCTGATAATGTGATATCTAACACCTGGAAGGTCTTTTACTCTTCCTCCTCTAATTAGAACAACGCTATGCTCTTGTAGGTTGTGTCCTATACCTGGAATATATGAAGTAACTTCATATCCATTAGATAGTCTAACTCTGGCAACTTTTCTTAAAGCTGAGTTTGGCTTCTTAGGTGTTACAGTTTTTACAACAGTACATACACCTCTTTTTTGTGGTGCTCTTTTGTTAGTCATTCTTTTATTCATAGAATTGTAACCATGTTGTAAAGCTGGTGCTGTTGATTTTGTTGTAGAACTTTTTCTACCTTTTCTTACTAATTGATTAATTGTTGGCACTTAAATTTCACCTCTTTTCTAAAATTTATTCTACAAAAAAGCTATATTATTACTTTTTTGTGACAAACAAACCGTTAGGGAAATACACTATTCGCGTATTTTACACTAACGGTTTATATTTTACCATTTTCCTCTATAAAAGTCAACAGTTTTTCCAGTATTTTCTTCTATAATCAAAAAACCTTCAACTTTTAGTTGAAGGTTTTTTGATATTATTTTTCTTCTTTTGATTTTGCTTTGTGTTGATCTATGTATTTTTGTTCTTTTGCTTTTCTTACAGCTTCTCTATAATCAACATCTACATTTTGTCTAAGAGCATCTAAAAACTCATCTTTTTGTTGTTTAGTAGATTTAGAGTTTGTTGATTTTTCTTCCACTTCTTCTTTGCCAAATTTTTCTTTTATTTTAGCTGGTATTGATTTAAAGAAGTTTTTAATTTTAGTCCAAGTTGTTACTTTTGCTGGTAAATTCTTTTCCTCTTTTTGTTCTTCTTGAATTTTTCTTACATTTTTTCCAATTTGTTCTTTTATTTCTTTATCTTCTATTTCAATAGGCTCTTCTATTATTTCCTCGTCTTTTCTTCTAGTAAACCTACCTTTAGTTTGTTTTGCTCTTAGTTGAATATCATCCCATGTTTTGTTAGTAAATAATGTTCTCCAAGCAAGATTGCATTTTCCTATTTTAGCTTCAAGGTCTTTTGCTTTTGCTTGTGCCTTTTCAAATATTTCTTTTTGAGATTTCATTTCTTTTTCGGCATTTTCTTTTTTAGTTAGCAAGTCATTATATTCATTTTGATCCATTTCCATAGTTTTGTTTTCATCTTTTAATAACTTACTTGCTTCCACGAATTCCTTTTTAGCTTCAGCATATGCCTTTTTGCTATCATCTTTTACTGCTATAACATTTGCTAGTTTTGCTTCCAAACTTCCTCTATAGTCTATAATTTTTGAAATTTGAGTTTTATTTTTAGAATATCCTTCTAAGTTTTTAAGTCTATTATTCTTCTTTTCTAAATCTTTTTTCATTTTTTCTCTAGCTTCACCATCTAGATTTTCTAAGGCTTTTTCTTTCCCGGTAATCTCTTTTTTTAATGTCTCCATCTCTTTTTTCATGTCTTCTTCAGACATATCTTTATATTTAGCATCAATTTCTTCATACGCTTTGTCTAACGCTCTTTTTTTCATATAAATTACTCCTTTATTATGAATATTTTTTCACATACTTTATTATACCACATTTTTCCTTTTCTTGCAACTGTATTATGTAAATTCGTGTGATTTGTAATTAAAACTTAACACAATTGTAATATATACGTAATATTTTATATGTTTTGTATTGTCTTTCTCATTTCTTCTATTGCTCTATCGGCTAGTTTTGAATACTTTAATTTTTTATCTTTTATTTTTTCAGAAAGTTCTGGTAAAATGCCAAAATTAGCATTCATTGGTTGAAAATTTTGATTGGTTGTTGATATATATTTGCTTAAAGCTCCTATCATTGTTAATTCTGAAAAAATCACTTCTTTATTTGTTTGGTTGTATTGTTCTATCGCATTTAACGCTGATACTAATCCTGAAGAAATTGATTCTACATATCCTTCTACGCCTGTAATTTGTCCTGCAAAATATATGTTTCTATTGTTTTTTAATTGATAGGTTGGTTCTAATAATTTTGTAGAATTTATATATGTATTTCTATGCATTACTCCATATTTTACAAAATTGGCACTTTCTAAACCTGGTATCATACTAAATACTCTTTGTTGTTCTCCAAATTTTAAATTAGTTTGGAAGCCAACCATATTAAATAAATTTCCCTCTGTGTTGTCTTGTCTTAATTGTACAAGTGCATATGGTCTATAGCCTGTTCTTTTATCTGTAAATCCTACTGGCTTTAAAGGTCCAAACCTCAAGGTATCTTTTCCTCTTTTAGCCATTATTTCTATTGGCATACATCCTTCAAATATTTCCTTTTTTTCGAATTCATGAAGTGTTACTACTTCAGCATTTACTAGAGCTGTCCAAAAACTTTCATATTCTTCTTTGTTCATTGGAAGATTTAGATAACTTGCTTCTGTTTGTGACTGTATTCTCTTTTGCCATTCTTCCATTGGTTCGTCTTTTTCTCTTTCTTGTTCGTAGCGTTCTCCCCAAAATGCTATATCCATATTTATTGAATCTTTTTCGATAATTGGTGCCGCCGCATCATAGAAGAACAATTTATCTTGGCCTGTAATGCTTAATATTTCATTTGATAGTTTATTCGAAGTTAATGGACCAGTTGCTATAATTACAATTCCGTCTTCTGCCATTTCTTGTAGTTCACTTTTGATTTCACTATCTATTAAAACATCGTCAATATTGTTTACGGTTTCTTTTCCAACTTCTTTTCTTATTATTTCTATATTTTTCATTTTCTCTAATTCTTCTGTTACTCTCTTAGAAAAAACTTCTCTATCTACTGCAAGTGCTTGTCCTGCTGGCACCGCCGTTTCGTCTGCTATTTTTATTAAAAGTGAATCAAGCATCCTTAATTCTTCTTTTAATAGACCACAAGCATTAGTATGTAAATTTGATTTAAACGAATTACTGCACACTACTTCTGCCAAATTTTGATTACTATGTGCAGGCGAATATTTTTGTGGTTTCATTTCATATAGCTTTACTTTTATTCCTCTTTTGGCAATTTGGTAAGCAGCCTCTGTTCCTGCTAATCCTCCTCCAATTACTGTTATATAATCCTTCATATCTATACCTCATCCAAATAATTTCATAATATCTTCCTTTGATAGTTGGCTTATAAATGTATTTTGTGTTGATAACATATTGTCTGCCAGTTTTGCCTTTTTTTGTTGTAGTTCATAGATTTTTTCTTCTATCGAATTTTTAGTAATTAGTTTATATACTTGCACATTATTTTTTTGACCTATTCTATAAGTTCTATCTGTTGCTTGGTTTTCAGCTGATAAATTCCACCACGGATCATAATGAATTACTACATCTGCTCCTGTTAGATTTAAGCCTGTTCCACCAGCTTTCAAAGATATTAAAAATACCTTTATACTTTCATCTTCATTAAATTTATCAACTAAATCTATTCTATCCGCTACTTTTGTTTGTCCTGTTAACTTTAAATATGATATTTTATTTTCCTTAAGTTCTTTTTCTATCATTTCAAACATTGAGGTATAACCTGAAAATAGCAATATTTTGTGTCCACTCTCAACAGTGTTTTTTATAAGTTCTATACATTGTGTAAGCTTACTGCTTTCGCCTTCATAGTCTTGTAAAAATAGTTTTGGATGGCAACATATTTGTCTTAATCTCATTAACAAAGCTAATATTTTTATTTGGCTTCCCTCAATTCCATTCATTTTAATCTCATCGCTTATTTCTTTCTTTGCTCTTGATAAGTATGCCAAATATACCTTTTGCTGTTCTTCTTGCATTTCATTATATAGTACACTTATAGTTTTGTCTGGTAGCTCTGTTAGTACCTCTTTTTTAATTCTTCTTAACACAAAAGGTTCTATCATTTTTTTAAGTCTTTCTAAACTTGCTTCACTTTCTTCTTTGACTATAGGTGTTTCGAATGCTTCTTTGAATCTTCTGTATTTAAACAAATAGCCTGGCATTATAAAGTCAAATATAGACCATAATTCTGAAAGTGAATTTTCAATAGGTGTACCTGTTAATGCAAATCTTGTTTGTGTTAATATTTTTTTTATAGATTTTGCATTTTGCGTATTGTTATTTTTTACATATTGAGCCTCATCTGCTATCATATATCTAAAGTTATAGGCTTTTTCTTCATATATTTCAATGTCTCTTTTTAATGAATCATATGATGTAATAACTAAATCATATTGTGGTATTTTATCTATTCTTTTTGCTCTTTCTATAGCATTACCACTAATTACACATACTTTTAAACTTGGTGCAAATTTGTTAGTTTCGTTTAGCCAGTTCAAAGTAAGTGAACTTGGACACACTACTAATGATGGCATTTTTCCTTCTTTATTTACGTAGTCTAATATTACTGCTATAACTTGAATTGTTTTTCCAAGTCCCATATCGTCTGCTAATATTCCACCAAATTGATAACTATCCAATGTCTTTAGCCATTGGTATCCTATCTTTTGGTAGGTTCTTAAACTTGCATTTAAATTTTTAGGTATTTCCATTTGAACAGTTTTTTGTTCTGTTTCAAGGCTTTCTACCATATTTTTATATGCTTCATCTTTTGTTACTTCAACATTATTTAAATTCTTTAAGCATCTTTCTAAATACAAACTTCTATAGTTTTGAAGTGTAATAACTCCATCTTTTAAATTTGTAAATCCATTTTCCATATCTAGATTTAGGTCATCTAAAAATTTTAGAGTTTCATTTTGTTTTAAATCTATATAGCTTCCATCTTTTAATCTGTGAAAAGTCTTTTTTAACTTATACTTTTCCATTATGTCTGATAGATCTGATAATTCAATTCCTATTTGTGATAAATCTATTTGTAGCAAATTGTTTTCTATCCTTACTCCAATAGATTTCATTTGTGGAGCACGTATTTCTTTTTTCTTAAAAGTTTCAGTAGCCAAAACTTCATATTTTTTCATATAGTCTTCAATTTCTTCTGATAAAAATTGATATATCTTTTCGTCATTTGCCAAAATTAGTCTTGCATTTTTTCTATCAAGCATAAATCCAGTTTTTATAAATTGATTTAGTGCTTCATTTTCTTTTATCATATTTCTGGCAAAATCAACATTTTGATTTGTTAGTGGATTGTATTCATTTTTTCCATAACAAAATTTTATATCTGCTATAACATTATTGTTTGCATCATAATCTAAGTATATCTTCACCCCTAATTTTTGTGGAATATACTTGTCTTTTACATATTTAGGCAAATCGTCTGTAACTACACTTTCTTCTATTTCTGGTGCTATCATTGCAAAAAAGTTTGTTACTTCTTTTTCGTCCATAATTATTTCATTTGTATAATTTTTCCTTAAGGTTTCTAATATATTTAAAATGGTGTTTTCGAATTTTATGTCACAACGATATAAGCTGTCTGTGAATAATAAATATATATATTTTTTGCCTTGTAAAATATCATAACTAAAAACATCAATATTGCATTTTAGTTTAAATTTATTTCCTTCTACTTCTGTAATGTTGAAGAATATTTCTGGTTCTTCATCTGCAAAATATATATTTTTTTCTACTGCATTTATTTGAAAGGCTACATTTTTATTTTTCAAAATTTCAAAAATGTCGTCTAAGCCTGAATTTGATAGTAAAATATTGTCTGGTATAAAATTGTTTCTATAATATGTGTAATTCATTTCATTACTGTATTTAATAATTTCTGCATATTTTAGTAAGAATGATAAAATTTCTTGTGATTCTTTTTCAAAAGATTCTGTAGTATGTATAAAGTTTAGTTTTGCTCCATATTGATATACTTCATTGTTTAACATTTTTTCGTAGAATTCCGGTAGATTTTTAAGTTTATATAGCTGTTTTTCACCTATTCTAAATTCCACCTTTAATTGTTTTTTGAAGTTATCATAAAAAAATTTAGGTACAATTTTTATATTTTTACTTATATTTTCCTCTTCAATTTTAGAGCTTTGTTCACTTTGCATAAAGTTATTTAATAACTGCTTAAATACCCTATGATTTTCCTTTTCTTTAAAGTTTTCTTCTTTATTCAACATAACAATCTCCCTTGAAATTTCATCAAGTTGTAATTATATCATAAGTTATTTATTTTTTCAAGGAATATGGCATAATTTAAGAACGAGGATGTAGTTCCCCGTTCTTGAATTTATTTTTTAGTTTTTCTTTTTGTTGTTTTTGCCTTTTTTGTTTTAGTAGTTTTCTTTTTCTTTTCTTCTTTTTTCTCAGGTGTCCATGGTTCTCCTGGTTTTGGTGGATTCCATGAAATGTATTCACAAGTACCTGGATTATTTTCACATACGTAGAATTTCTTTCCTCTTCTAGTTTTCTTTATTTGCACTGTTCCCCCACATACTGGGCATGGTACATCTATAGTTTCTATAATAGGTTTTGCATTTTTACATTCTGGATAGCCAGGGCAAGCTAAAAACTTACCATATCTACCATATTTTATTACCATCATTCTTCCACATTTTTCACATGGTACGTCTGATACTTCTTCAACTAATTCGACATGTTCTAGTTCTTTTTCTACTCTATCTAAAGTCACCTTAAATGGTCCATAGAACTCACGTATAACTTGTTTCCATGGTTCTTTTCCTTCTGCAACTTCGTCAAATTCTTCTTCAATTTTAGCGGTGAATTCAACATTTATTACATCTGGAAAGTTTTCAACTAATAGTTTGTTTACTATTTTACCTAAATCTGTTGGTATTAGTTGTTTTTGTTCTTTTTGAATATATCTTCTTTCCAAAATTGTTGTAATTGTTGGAGAATAAGTACTTGGTCTTCCTATTCCTTTTTCTTCTAAAGCTTTTACCAAGCTTGCTTCTGTATATCTTGCAGGTGGTTGTGTAAAGCTTTGTTTTGCTTCTAGTTTTTCTTTTTTTACTTCTTGGCCAATTGTTAATTCTGGAATAGAGTTATCCTCTTCCTCTTTTTCTCCCTCTATAGTTTCCACATATAGAGTCATAAAACCTTTAAATTTTAAAGTTTGTCCATTTGCTCTAAAATTGTAATTGTTTACATCTATATTGGCTGTAACTGTGTCATATATAGCATTAGCCATTTGGCTTGCAATAAATCTGTTATATATCAAACGGTATAACTTGTACTGATCTGTTGTTAAATAATCTTTAATTTTTTCTGGTTCTAAATCTATATATGTTGGTCTAATTGCCTCATGCGCATCTTGAGCATTTTGCTTTGTTTTGTAATAACGATTTTCATAATAGTTTGCGCCATATTTTTGAGTAATAACTTCTTTTGCTACTGCTCTTGCTTCATCTGAAATTCTAGTAGAGTCAGTTCTCATATATGTAATTAAACCAACTGTACCTTTTTCACCAACATGTACACCTTCATATAGTCCTTGTGCTACAGACATTGTCTTTTTTAGTGTAAAGCTTAATTTTCTAGATGCTTCTTGTTGCATTGTACTTGTAGTAAATGGTGGTGCAGGAGTTCTTTTCTTTTCTCCTTTTTTCACATCTGCTACAATATACTTGCCTTTTTCTATATTTTTTAATATTTCGTCTACTTCTTCTTTTGTATGTATTTCTAGCTTTTTACCATCTTTTCCATAAAATGTAGCTTGAAATTTCTTTTTAGAATTTGGTTCTAATAAATCAGCATAAATATTCCAATATTCTTCTGGTATAAAGTTTTCTATTTCTTCTTCTCTATCAACAATTAACTTTACAGCAACTGACTGCACTCTACCTGCTGATAATCCTCTTTTTACTTTTTTCCATAGCACTGGGCTAATTTTGTATCCCACTATTCTGTCTAATACTCTACGAGCTTGTTGTGCGTCAACTAAATCCATATTTATTGTTCTTGGTTTCTTTATACTTTCTTTTACAGTTTCTTTAGTGATTTCATTAAAAGTGACTCTGCAATTGCTATCTTCTGGTATTTCTAATATATGTGCTAAATGCCATGCAATAGCTTCTCCCTCACGGTCAGGGTCAGATGCCAAATATACCTGTTTTGCAGCTTTGGCTTCCTTTTTTAAACTTTTAATCAGGTCACCTTTTCCACGAATATTTATATATTCTGGTTCAAAGTCATGTTCAATGTCAACAGCCATTTTTGATTTTGGTAAATCTCTAATATGTCCCATTGAAGCCATTACTTTGGTATTTCCACCTAAGAACTTTTTAATTGTGTTTGCCTTTGCAGGTGATTCCACAATAATTAGCTTGTCTGCCATTTGAATTCTCCTTTAATTAATAAATTATAAGGAGTTGTCTTTAGACAACTTCTTTGATTTCTTTGTAGATTTTTTCTTCTACATCTTGTATTGCAACTGTATGAGCTTTTTCGCCCATTTCTTTTAAAACTTTTTTATCCTTCACTAAGTTTGATATTGTACTATTTAATTCTTCTGCTGTCAAGTTTTTGTCTAATATTATTTTAGCAGCTCCTACATTTTTTAATACTTTTGCATTGTATTCTTGATGATTTTCTGTTGCAAATGGGAATGGTATAAATATTGCTGGCACTCCCACATTTGCTATTTCTGTTATTGTCATTGCTCCACTTCTTGAAACTACTAAGTCTACAATATTCATTATTTCTTCCATATTATAAATGTATGGTACTATGCTAACATTTGGTATATTGTCAATTTCTATTGAATATTTTTCTTTTAGTTCATTTTTTATCTGATCATATTGTTTTGGTCCTGCTGCCCATAAAATTTGGTAGTCTTGATTTTGTTTTTTAGATATTATTTCCAATAAACTATTATTTATACTTTTAGCTCCTTGACTTCCTCCAAAAAATAGTACTATTGGTTTATTGCTTTCTAGTTTATTTTCCTTTAACAATTCTTGCTTTCTTAAAGCTGATATTTCTACTTTTTTTACTTTAGTAGGTGTTCCTGTAACAACTACTTTTTTTGCTTTTGGTAATCTTGCTTTTGCGTCTTCAAATCCTACTAATATCTTGCTTGCTTTATTTGATAACATTTTTACTGCTACACCCGGAAATGCATTGCTTTCGTGCAATACTACTGGTACCTTTTTCTTTTTAGCTGCCATCCCTACTGGCACACAAATATATCCACCTGTTCCAATTACTACATCTGGTTTAAACTGTTCTATTATTTTTTTAGCTTCTTTTATTGAATGAAAGGTTTGATATATTTTTTTCATATTTTCTAATGATATTGTTCTATTAAATCCATAAGCATTTATATGTTTTAACTCATAGCCTGCTCTAGGAACTAGGTCATTTTCTAGCCCACGATTAGTACCTATAAATATTATTTCTGAGTCTGGTTCTTCTTTTTTTATTTTATTAGCTATTGCTATTCCCGGATTTATATGTCCGCCTGTTCCTGCTGCTGCTATTATTACTCGCATTCTAGTTCCCCCTTTATACTTTTGAGCCCGCTCGTGAAATGTTTAGTAAAATACCGCATACTACATAATAAAATCAATAACGCTGTTCCTCCATAGCTGAAAAATGGTAGTGGTATACCTGTATTTGGAATTGATGATGTAACAACTGCTATATTTAGTATTACTTGAATTGCAACTAAACTCACTATTCCTGTAGCTAATAGGCTTGAAAATGTATCTGGTGCTTTTATTGCAATTAGTACACCTCTCCAAATTAAAATTCCAAATAATATCATTATAATTAGGCACCCTATAAAACCTAATTCTTCTGCAACTATTGCAAATATAAAGTCATTTTGTGGCTCTGATATATATAAATATTTTTGTTTACTTTCACCTAAACCTGCTCCAAATAGTCCTCCTGAACCTATTGCATATAAACTTTGAACTACTTGCCAGCCTGTTCCTGTAAGGTCTTGCCAAGGGTCTAAGAATGAAATAATTCTGCCTATACGGAAGCTGTCATCCCCTCCTCCTGAACTAACTTTATATATCAGGTATGAGATTAAACCTCCTCCACCTATTGCTCCAACAATAATAAAGTGTACAAGTCTTGTTCCCGCAATCAGCATCATTATACAAGTAATCATTCCAATAATTAATGATGCACTTAAATGGTTTTGTACTAAATATAATACTGCAATTGGTGGAAGTATAAAACAAAGTGGTTTTACAAATCCTCTCCAAAAATCTCTCAACTCATCTTTGTGCTCTGTTAGATAACCTGCATAAAATATAATTAATCCTATTTTAGTTAATTCTGATGGTTGAAACTGTCCTATTATCGGAATTTTTATCCATCTTGTAGCTCCATTTGCTTCAACTCCAACATTTGGAATTAGAACTAGTAATAGTATAAGTACAGAAACCACATATGCCATTTTATACATTTTTTTATAAACATTATAATTTATTTTTGAAAAGAAAAACATTCCAAATATACCTAAAATGGCTGCTAAAAGTTGTTTGCTTGCATATGAATAAGTTTTGCCTGTTTCAGCTAATGCTGATGGTGCTGAAGCTGACAATACCATTACTATTCCTAATGCCAACAATATGAATATTACAGCACATAGTATAAAATCAAATGGTTGGTTTATGAAATTTGTGGATTTCTTTTTTGTTTTTTGCATTATTTCTTCCCTTTCTTAATAGTGTTAAATAGCAAATAATCCAACTATACAACACACAAGAGTTATCAAGCTAAATACTGATACTATTTTATTTTCATTCCAGCCAGATAATTCAAAATGATGATGTATTGGTGTCATTTTGAATATTCTTTCTCCGGTTTTCTTAAAGTGTTTAACTTGTATAATTACTGATAAGGTTTCAATTACTGGCACTAAAGCAATTATTATCAATAATAATGGCATTTTTAAGTAAAGTGCCATGCTTGCAATTGCACCACCAAGTAAAAGTGAGCCTGTATCTCCCATAAATACTTTTGCAGGGTGTAAGTTGAATATTAAAAATCCTAAACATGCTCCAATTAATATAGTTCCAAATATTGTTATCTCTTTTACTCCAAATATAATTCCTATTACAGTTAGACATGTAATTATTATTGTTGTTACACTTGTAGAAAGTCCGTCTATTCCATCTGTTAAGTTAACAGCATTTGTAGTTGCTAACATTACAACTACAGCAAATGGAATATATAGCCATATTGGAAGGCTTATAGATGTTTTGAAAAACGGAATGTATGTATCTGTTCCTAAATGTAATATTTGAGTTAAATATAGGCTAAATCCAACAGATACTATCAATAAACCTAACATTTTATATTTAGGTTTTAAGCCATCTGTATTTTTACCTATTAGTTTTTTCAAGTCATCAATTAGCCCTATTACGCCAAAGCCTATTGTTGATGCTATAAGTGGAATTAAATGTATTGCAATTTTTTGTTCTTCGGTATTAGCTGATTTAGAGTAATTAAAGCAAATGTATGCCCCCATCACCAATAATGTAAGCATTATTATAATTCCACCCATTGTAGGCGTTCCCTGTTTTTTTAGATGTGATTGTGGTCCTTCTTTTCTTTCTAATTGACCTACTTTTAATTTTTTTAGTATTGGAATTGTTATTAACCCCATTATAAAGCTAAATGCTAATGAAATTAGTATTATTTTGGTTTGAAATTCCATATTTCCTCCTTAGTTGTTCTGTGTTTTATTTTAAATTTTCTATAATTTCACGTACAATTTTACGTTCATCAAATTCATATTTTTTTCCTTTAATTTCTTGTGTTAATTCATGTCCTTTACCTGCAATAACTAATATATCTTTTTTATGCAACATTTCTATTCCTTTTTTTATTGCTTCTTTCCTGTCTACTATACACTCATAGCTTCCTTTTGTCTTTGTAATTCCTTTTTCTATTTGTTCAACTATTTCTTCTGGTTTTTCACTTCTAGGATTATCTGAAGTAATAATAGTATAATCTGCTAAAACTCCTGATATTTCACCCATAATAGGTCTTTTACCACTATCTCTGTCACCGCCACAACCAAATACACAAATTACTTTTCCTTGTGTGTACTCTCTAACAGTTGTTAAAATATTTTCCAAGCTTTCTGGTGAATGTGCATAATCTATCATAATTGTTAGTTCTTTTTTATTATCTACTAACTCACTTCTTCCTGGTACACGAACATTTAATAGTGCTTCTTGTATATTTTCTACACTGCAACCAAATTTTGTTGCAACACTTATTGCTGCCAATGAATTATATACACTAAATCTTCCAGGAATACCAGTTTTTACTCTTTGATTTTTTCCGTCTAATTTCACTTTAAAATCAACACTTGAGTTTGTTACTGTAATGTCTTTTGCTAATAACTCTGTGGGGTTATCTATTCCATAAGTGCTAAATTTGCAACTTGGTACTAATTTAGGTAATTTATTAGCATATATATCATCTGAATTTATATATCCATATTTACACATTGTAAATAGTTTTACTTTTGATGCAAAATAATCTTCCATATCTGGATGTTCTTTTGGGCTGATGTGATCTTTTGAAAAGTTTGTAAATATTCCCATTTCAAATTCACATCCATCAACTCTGCCTAGTTTTAAACTTTGAGAAGATACTTCCATAACTGCCACATCGCATTTTTCTTCCACCATTCTGCTCAAAAGTTGTTGTAATTCTAGACTTTCTGGTGTAGTTCTATCATTGTCTCCTAAATTTTTATCTCCAATATATGTGCAAATGGTTCCGATTAATCCAACTTTAAATCCTTGTTTTTCTAGTAATTCTTTAATCATAAAAGTGGTTGTTGTTTTTCCTTTTGTTCCTGTTATGCCTATCAATTTAAGTTTTCTAGATGGATTTTTGTAAAAATTACAAGCACAAATTGAAACTGCATGCCTTGTATCTGGTGCTAAGATAAAAGTAACATTCTCTGGTAATTCTTTTACCATTTCTTTAGTTATTTTATCTGCTTGTGCCATAATAACTTTTGCACCTTTTTGTATTGCTTCACCTATATATTGATGTCCATCTGTGTCAAAGCCATCTATAGCTACAAACATATCTCCTTTTTGTACTAGATTAGAGCTGTTTCTAATCTCATTTACTTCTACATCAAGACTTCCTTTTACTTTTAGTCCTTCTAATCCTGATAATATACTCTTTAAATCCATAGCACACACTCTCTTTCTCCATTTTTACGTTTACATTATATAATTAAATGTTTTTTTTGTATAGCTTTTTTGCTAAATTTTTATAATAACCTTTGTACCTTCATAAACTTTAATGCCTTTTTTGGGCACTTGTTCTCTAACTATTGTATTTTCCTTATCCAAGTTTTCAGGTTCATTTTCTATTTGTATGCTTAAATTTAAATCTTTTAATATTTTAGTTGCTTCCTTTATCGTTAATCCTTCAACATTTGGAACTTCCACTTGTTTTCTAATATCTTCTTCTTTTTCGTTATCTTTATTTAGCTCTAAATATGGTAAAACCTCTGATAACACTTGCCCTCCAACAGGTGCTGCAACCACACCTCCTTGATGACCTCCTTCTCCTTTTGGATCATATAAAGTTACAAGAACTATTACTGTTGGATCTGATATTGGTGCTACTCCCAAAAATGAAGCAACATATTTATTTGTATTAACACCATCTTCTGAAGTTCCTGTTTTTCCTCCTACTCTGTATCCTTTTACCTGTGCTCTTTTTCCTGTTCCTAAAGCAACTACTGATTCCATCATATTTAACATTTCATCTGCGTGTTCTTTTGAAATTACTCTTTCCCCAGTTTTTACAGGAACATCTTTTACTTCTCCTGTTTCACTATTTATAATTTGTTTAACTACTCTCGGACTTACTTTTACTCCACCATTTGCAATTGTACTTACTGCTGTTGCAAGTTGTATTGGTGTAATTTCAAATCTTTGACCAAAGGCTATTGTTGCTAATTCTACTGGTCCAACTTTATCCTCTTTTAGGAATATACTTGTGGCCTCACCTGGAAGGTCTATGCCTGTTCTATCAAGTAATCCATACTTCTTCAAATATTGATAATATGTATGTACTCCCAATTTTTGTCCTAGTCCTATAAATACTGGGTTACATGAATTCATTAGTGCATCTCTCAAAGATTCTGGTCCATGTGGTCTATAATATCTCCAACATTTAATTCTAACACCTGCTATTTCTATTCCACCTGTACAACAAAATTCTCCTTTTTTATCTGGTGTTGTAATTCCTTCTTGAAGTGATGCAGATGCTGTAATTAGCTTAAAAACTGATCCTGGTTCATAAGTATCTGTTACTGCTTTATTTCTCCAGAGTGATAACATTGTTTTATTTCTATCAGCTTGTGACATACTTGGCCAAGCCTCTTTTAATTCGTCTGTACTCGGTTCAAAAGGTTCATTTAAATTGTAGTTTGGATACCCTGCTATTGCCAAAACGTCACCGTTCTTTGGGTTCATTACAACAATATTTCCTCCATCTACACATTTATTGTCAATGCATACTTCTTTTAAATACTTTTCAGCAATTCCTTGAATTGTAGCATCAATTGTCAATACCAAATCATTTCCGTCTATTGCTTCTACATAATTTTCTCCTGTATTTTGTATATCTCCTCCTGTTGCATCTGTAAGCTTTTGAATTTTACCTTTTGTTCCTTTTAGTTCATCATCATAAATAGCTTCTATTCCATCTAACCCTTGGTTATCACTTCCTGAAAATCCTATAATTTGTGAAGCTAAATTATTATATGGATAATATCTTTTTGTGTCTTCATCAATGTTTACACCTGTTGTTATATTATTTTCTTGCAACCATACTCGCAGTTCATCAGCTTTTTGTTTATCCACTTTTTTTATGATAGTTTCAATTGAACTCCTTTTAGTTACTTTTTTATATACTTTTTCATAATCTAATTCGAATATTTTGCTTAAGGCCTGAGCAACATTTTCTTTATTTTCCTTTGAAATATTAACTGGGTTTACAGTAACAGTTTCTACAGTACTACTTACAGCTAAAATCGTTTTACCTGTCGCATCATATATAGTACCTCTTCTAGGGTTTATGCTTCTATCTAGAGTTTGTTGCACATATGCCTTAGACTGTAATTCTGCTCCCATTCCAAATTGTAGCCATGCAATTCTAACAGTTAATACAACTAGCACTAACCATAAAACTATAATTTCATTTCTCATTCTCTTTTTTCTAGAAATACCACTAGTTCTTTCTTCTACTTTTATTTTTTCATTTTTTAGCTCTTGTTTAAATTTTTTCTTAATATCTTTTTGTGCTAATTTCTGCTCTTTCTTTATGTTTATAACTTCCTCTTTTTTCTTCTTTTTCCATTTTAATAACTGCTTTTTATTTATGTTATATCTTAATGATTTATTAGAATTCTTCATAATCTAAACTCCTATTTTCTCTTCTTATTTTTATTCACGTAAATAAAAAAAAGACCAACTCTTTTGAGTTAATCCTTTTAATTATTTTATCCAATCTGTAATTGTATTTATTATTTTTTCAAACCAATTTTGCTCTTCTGTTACCACTACCTGTTCGCTTGCTGTTTCTACATAATCTTCTTTTGGAAGACTAACATATACTTTTTGTGAATCAGATAGTTTTTTCATTCCTAGCATACTAGATGCTGATTTTTCTATATTTGTTAAATTCAAACTAGTTTGAATGTTAATTTCTGTTTGTGCATTTTCTTTTTGAAGTGTGCTTAATTGTTTTTTCAAACTTTCTTTTTGATTAAAGCTTGCTGTTATAAGTGAGTTTCTATAACTTATGGCAAATAAGATTGCAAAGCCAATAACTATATACATAATAGTTTTTACTTCTAATTTTGCTTGTTTTTGAGACTTTTTATTTTTTTGTTTTAATGTAGACGATTTCTTTTTTACATCATCATTTTTTATAGGTTCATATTCTGGTTTTAATTTTTTAGGGCTAGTCTCATATTGATATTTCATTGGTCTATATGCCATAAGTTCTCACCTCTTTTCTTTTGGTATTTTTAAAATCCTATGTGTTTTTATCTAATCTTTCAAAAACTCTTACTTTTGCACTTTTGGCTCTAGAGTTTCTTTCTTGTTCTTCTTGTGTTGCTATAATTGGTTTTTTATTTATTATTTTTCCCCAAGATTCATAATTGCACACACAATATGGTAATTCGCTTGGACAAGTACATTTTCCTTGTAAATCTACCATAGCATTTTTTACTGCTCTATCTTCTAATGAATGGAATGTTATTACTACTAATCTTCCTCCTTGTTTTAAGCAATAAACACTATTTTTTATGGTTTCATATAATGGAGCGATTTCATTGTTTACTTCAATTCTAATAGCTTGAAATGTTCTTTTTGCAGGATGTCCATCCTTTTGCATAGCTCTTGGTATAGAATTTTCTATTATTTGTACTAGCTCTTTTGTTGTTTCAATTGGCTTTTCTTCACGGAATTTACAGATATTTTTAGCTATTTGTCTGCTAAATCTTTCTTCTCCATATTCCCATATTATATTTGCCAACTTTTCCTCTGTATAAGTATTTACTACATCTTTAGCTGTTATTCCACTTGATGTGTCCATTCTCATATCTAGTTTACCGTCTCCTATGTAGCTAAAACCCCTTGCTCTTTCGTCTAACTGATATGACGAAACTCCTAAATCTAATAAAATACCATCAACTTTATCTATATTAAGTTCATCTAATATTTGCCTTATATCATCATGATTTCCATGAACATAACTTACATTTTTATATTTTTCTAATCTTTTTGAGGCAGCTTTTAATGCTTCCTCATCCCTATCAATTCCAATTAGTTTTCCATTTTCTGATAGATTTTTTAAAATTTCTTCACTATGTCCAGCTCCACCCAATGTACCATCTACATAAATACCATCTTTTTTTATTTCAAGTGCTTGTATACATTCTTTTAATAAAACTGGTTCATGTTTAAATTCCATCTGTTTTGTATAATCCTTTCACTGGCATAGTTCTATCTCTAAAATAGCATAATAAGTTGGTATGATTTATACCAACTATTATGTTTTTATTTTAGTATTTTTTCTTTTGTGTTTTTCATGGTTTTTAACCTTCTTTTGTAGGGTATGGAAATTTTTCAAACAATCTTTAGTAAATTTATATTTTTCACTTTAGTTATTTAAATATTTTTTCTTTTGAAATTAAAATCTTTTGTAAGACCTTATTTCATTTATCTTTAGTAAAGTTTATCTTTTGTAGGTATCTAATCTTTAGTATAATTTATCTTTTGTATGATTTTTTCTTTAGTAAGTTTAATCTTTTGTATCTTTAAAATTTTCTTTTGTGCTTATATAGACTTTTGCAAGTTATATACCAAGCATTGTCATATTTTCTGCTATTTCATCTGCTGAAATATTTTCGTCACTATTATAAGATTTCCATTTTTCTTTATCCCAAATTTCAATTCTAGTACCTACACCAATTATTACTGTGTCTTTTTCTAATTTTGCATATTCACGTAAGTTACTTGTAATTAAAAATCTACCTTGTTTATCAATTTCACATTCTATTGCGCCTGATAAGAAAAATCTTACGAAATCTCTGGCATTTTTGTTTGTAAGTGGAAGTGTTTTTAGTTTTTCTTCGAAGTTAGCCCATTCTGTTTGTGAGAAGCCAAATAGACATTTGTCTAGGCCTTTGGTTATTATGAATTTTTCGCCCATATCTTCTCTAATTTTTGAAGGTAGTATCAATCTGCCTTTAGCATCTAGAGAATGCTCATATTCACCTATTAACACTTTTACTCACCTCGCTAACATTTTGTTCCACTTTCTACCACTTCTCTCCACTTCAATTAGATTTTAATATAAGATATTAAAAATATCAAGTGTTTTTTGAAAAAAAGTTAAAATTTTTTTAAATAAAAAGGTGATGTTGAGAATAAATATCTCAACGTCACCTTTTTGTTTAGTAATTTTATTGTTTTTCTAACATTTCTTCTATAATTTTTTCTAGATCAGTAGTATCTATAACTGACTTTATACTTGCATTCAGTACTTCTTGTGGTGGTGTATTTTTTAAGTTTAAAACATATCCATTTTTTAAAGCTAATTGCCTAATGAATTCTCTGTTTGTTCTTCCATTTCCTTCTCTAAATGGATGTAAAACATTTAGTTCTGACAAATAATATGCTAACCTTTTTGCTAGTTCCTGTTTTGAAAGTCCAGCTAGAAAGTTTTCTTGTTTTAATTCATTCAAAAGTCTATCTAATTCTGGTTCAATATATTCAAAACTTGCAAATCTAAACTCACCTTTTCCAATATTCTCTTCTCTAAATTCACCTGCAAATGGATAGATGTCTTCAAATAAATATTTGTGAATTGAAATATAATGCTTTTTATCGAAATCACCCGTAATTCCTTTTATTCTTAAACCTAAGGATTTGGCTGCAGTGATTTTAGCCTCATATTTTTCTAGTTGTTTATAATCTCTAATATCTAATTTATTTTTTAAAGTTCCACTATTTTCATAGCAATATTTTGAACCCTCATACAAATTTCTCATATTATCTCCCACCATTTCTTAAGATGAGTTTAAAGTAAAAATTAAAAGTTGTCAATATTTTGACAACTTTTACATTAGATTTGTTCTTTTATCATATTTATTAATTCTGGCATTGCCACTTCATTTTCTGCTAACATTCTATACATATTAACATCATTCTCTGTTATATCCATTCCTTCAATTGCTAAATCATTTTTTATATTATCTATATTAAATTTAAAAATTTCTTCATTAAACATCTTTTTATCCTCCTATTCGGATATTTGGTTTTTCAAACCCTACAATACTATTATACCACAAAATCACCAAAAAGTACAGCTTTTTAGTGATTTTTGGGTTATTTTTTTTATATTATACTTGTCTTAATTTTACTACTAGTCTTTGTTTTCCACCATTTGTACAAGTAATTAATGTAAGTTCTTTTCTACCATCTGTCAATTGACTGGTACATCTTGTATCTGTTGGTTCTACAACATATTTGTTGTATACCTGATATTTAAGAGTATTTCCTGATAAATCTGTTAATTCTGCTTTATCTCCATTTTTTAATTTATGTAACTTTCCAAACATTTTACCATTTTCATAATAATGTCCTACTATGCAATAATTTCCTACTTCATTTGGTTGTGGGCCCCAGTATTTATTTAAGGATACAAATAATAATGCATCTGAAGTTGCTGAAAGCACTGGATATTCAATGTTTATTTTAGGGATTTTTAAGATTGCTTCTGTTGTATATTTCACCCCATCTTTTGATGTATATGTTTTGGTATCAATTTTAGTGTTATTGGTTTTCGTTTGATTATTATTTTGGTTTTCTGTTTTATCCTCGTTATCTTCTTGAGTTCCTGGTACCTCAAGAATAACAACAATTTTATCATTTTCATCTTTTTTTACTGTATTATCAACTTGTTCTTTAATTTCAGCAAGTATTTCCTTTGATACCTCTTCACTTTTATTTCTATCATATTCGGCATATATGTAATAGGAAAATAGAAGACATATTAAAAAAACTGATAGAAAAAGTTCAATCTTATATATACGCTTTTTTCTTTTCAGTTCTGGAGTCACATATAGTTTTTCTGTTACTAATATCTGATTCACTTCAAAATATCCTCCCTCATTTTAATATATACAATAATAGTATAACATATTTTTTCAATATGCACAATTACTTCTCCAAATTTATTTTCAAATATATTTATTGTGTATTGAAATTATGCAATATTTATAATATACTAATGGTAATAATTAGCAATTTATTTTAATTGAAAGGTAAAAATGGTGACATTTATGAAGATTCTTTTTAAAGTTTTGAGTATTATAATAGGAATTGTAATTATTTTAGGCATTCTTTTCTTTATTGTGGATTATAGCAGAGTTAAAAATAATCAAATACCAATTTTTTGTATACCTGTAGGAATAGCAATGGATGGTGGAACTATTGAATACCTTGGACTTGGATATAAAGTAATAGATTTTAATACAATTTCAGGATATGACGATATAAAAATTGGAACGTGGACTATGAAGTACAGTGATTTTGACGATGAAATAAGTAAATATGACAAAATTAAAGAACAGCAAATAGAAATAATTCAAAACAGTAAAGTTGCTACAATAGAAGTTGAAAAAACACCTAAGAAAAGTGAAAATTCGAACAAATCATATACTTTAACTATAAAAGAAATGTATCAAGTTTTAACATTAATAGAAACATTAAATTTTATTCCCAAAACATGTAATAATGAGGTAATATACTCTATTAAATATATTAATGAGAATGAAAGTGTATTTATGACCTATAATATTGAAGCAGGTGATGGTAGATACCATATTAGTTGTGATGACAAAACAGAAGCAATATTATCTACGTCTCAAAATAACCAACTAAATGAAATAATAAATAAATATTTTTAAATATTAGTACCAGTCATTGACATAGCTTAACTCTTTGCTATGTCTATCACTTGAATTATTACGCATAACCGCTAAATATGATTAAGAGATAATTCATCCCTTAATCATATTTAACTTTAAAAATCACTCTACTTCATAATCATATTGAGTGCCCGCAATAGCTGTCGAACCAAAATATCCATAAGTTGTAAATACTTGAATAAATTTTTTCCCGTATTCAAATCTATAAATTTTCGTAAATCCTGTTGTCGTATTGTAATAATAACTTTTCCATTGTTCACAATTACTGTATATGAAGAATTAACTACCAGCATAGCCGGAAGATTATATACATTAAAACCGTTATGAATATTTTCATAACGGTTTTAGTCTAATCCAAAGCTTACACCTAAAGCGTTATTTATTTGTGACATTATATGATTATCATCAATATGCCCTATTTTTTCCTTTAGTCTACTTTTATCTATTGTTCTTATTTGCTCTGTTAAGATAACAGAATCTGCTTTTAAGCCACTCTTTTCTGGTTCTATTTCAATGTGTGTTGGTAATTTAGTTTTTCCTGTTTGTGATGTTATAGCTGCCGCTATCACAGTTGGGCTATGCTTATTTCCAACATCATTTTGTATTATAAGCACTGGTCTCACTCCACCTTGTTCTGAACCAATTACAGGACTCAAATCTGCATAAAACATATCTCCTCTTTTTATTACCATTTTCTTCACTCCCAATATTCTTCCAGTTTTGATATATTTTAAGGATTAGCAAAGATAAAAAAATAGCTTTAAGCAGATATGTGTTTCTTAATACTGTGCTACAGAAAAATTATTTAATCTAAACGCCAGTACTTCTTCCTTCTTTAAACTATTTATCTTTATCTCATTATATAATATGTAAACTAGATTTTTTTGGTTCTTGTCTTGTACTATCATTTTTGTAATTTTTCCTGTTGTTTTGTCGATAAATAGCTTTTTTGAAGAAATATACTGATTATTGTTATGTAGTGTTACCTCCATAATTATCATATTATTTTCTTCATAAAGTTTTTTATTGCTAGAATTTTTATAATCTTCTATAAATGAGTTCAGCCATAAAAAGTTTTCTATCATGTATTGATAATTTTGGTAAACAGTTGATAGATTTAATTTGGTGTTGTTTATTTTTAGTGTATTTCCATCATATACTGTTTCTAGACCACTTATGTTGCTTGGTTCTAAAATTGTTTGTTTTTCTATATTTGGTGCAACATAACTTTGCTTTATTTTATATTTTGTTTTGTTTTTATTTGTTTCAACTTCTACATCTATCTCTGCTTCATATGAGCTAATATTTAAAATATATTCTTCAATTTCTTGATTTGTTTTGTTACTTAAATTATTTCCCATTTTTGAATTTTTATTAACATTTCTAGAAAAAAAGTAAATTATTATTGCAATTACTGCTATAACTACAATTGCAATGGTAATTTTTAAAATCATTTTATTTTTCATATGATCAACTCCTATTTCAATTTATATTCGCTTAACCTCAAAGTATTCATGTCTAATATTGTCGTATTTTGGCATACGTTTTTTGTTGACATTTATTTACATTTATTTTATTATTTAACTGTTACATCTATAGCTTTTTTATTCAAATTATTTTTTTCTATTTAATTTCATTGAAACTAATTATATAAAATGTTATAATAAGGGAGGTGTGTATATGCCTTTAATTTCGCAATTCTATGGTATTCTTATTTATCTATACAAAGAATTAGGAGGACACCACAACAAACCACATATTCATGTAAAATACAATGAATACGAAGCTTCTTTATCGCTTGATGGTACTGTTATAAATGGTAATTTACCGTTAAAGCAATTGAGACTAGTTCAGGCTTGGATGGAAATACATAATGACGAGTTAATTGCAACTTGGTATTGTTATAATAATGATGGTGAAATTTTAAAAATAAAAGGATTGGAGTGATTTTATGCGACCTAAAGCTATAGATGTAAAACCTTTAGAAGATTATATGTTATTGGTTATATTTGAAAATGGAGAAAAGAAAATTTTTGATGTAAAACCTTATTTAACTCATAAAGCTTTTGAGCAATTAAACGATAAAGCTTTATTTAATACTGTAAAAATCGATGGTCTATCAATCAGTTGGCTTAATGGTGCTGATATATGTCCTGACGAATTATATAATAATAGCAAAAGCATAAGCGAATAGATTCACTTATGCTTTATATATTTTTAAAATATGTAATTATGCAATCTTGTAGTTCTTGTTTTGTTTCTATTTGATTTATTTTTTGGCGCATTTGTGTTGCATTTGGTAAATTTTTTAAGTAATAACTCATATATTTGCGCATTTCTTTTATTCCAGTGTTTTCTCCTAAATATTTAACTTGCAAATCTATATGTTCTAATATTATTTTTAATTTTTCTTCATTAGATACTGGTGTTATTTCTTGATCATTTAAATATTCTTGGATTTCTTTAAATATCCATGGATTTCCTATACTAGCTCTTCCTATCATTATTGCATCTACACCTGTTTGTTCAAACATTTTTAATGCGTCTTCTTTGGTTTTTATATCTCCATTTCCGTATTACTGGTATATTTACCGCTTGTTTCACTTGTTTTATAATATCCCAGTCTGCTTCTCCTGTATAAAATTGTTCTCTTGTTCTTCCATGTATAGTTATTGCTTTTACACCTTTTGATTCTGCTATTTTTGCTAACTCCACTGCCACAATATTATTATCATCCCAGCCTTTTCTCATTTTTAGTGTTACAGGTACTTGAGAGTTTTTAACAACTGCTTCAATAATATCTCCCGCTAGTTCTAGGTTTAATAATAGTTTACTTCCATCTCCATTTTTTACTACTTTTGGTGCAGGACATCCCATATTTATATCTATTATTGGTGATGTTTTGCTTAGTTGTTTTGCTGCAAATGACATTGCCTCAATATCATTTCCAAATATTTGGGCAGCAACTGGTATTTGTTCATTTTCTGTATTTAATAATAGTTTTGTTTTTTCGTCGTTATAGAAGAGCCCTTTACTGCTTACCATTTCTGTATATGCTAAACCGAACTCCAAATTTTTCGCATATTAAGCGAAATGGCAGGTTGGTTATTCCTGCCATTGGGGCTAGTAGTATGTTGTTTTTTAGTTTTACATTTCCTATTTTTAGTTCTTTTAAGTACATCTTATCTTCCTTTTTCTATTATTAGATATAATACTTTTTTCCGTTCCATCCCAACTACGCAAGAAAGCGTAACAACAATTTTTTGCAAACATTTTCAATGATTCGAAAAAATTTAGCAACGCTTTCTAGCTTGTCGGTCCCCACAGCCTCACTGCAAAAAGTATTATATCTAATATTTAATTAAAAATGATAACTAGTCCGCAATGCCGCTGTTGCTAGTCTGTGCAATGTAAAAAAACAACTTGTTTTTATTCTATAAACATTGCTTTTTTGCGTCTGGTGCTTATGTTTAATAAAATTGCTATTAGAGTTAGGTTTGTGAGCATTGAGCTTCCACCATAACTTACAAATGGAAGTGGTATTCCTGTAATAGGCAATAGTCCCATTGTCATTCCTATATTTTCTAACATATGAAAGAAAAATATTCCAACTATTCCAGTTGCTATATATGAGCCTAAATCATCTTTGGCAGTTTTTGCTACTTGAATTGATTTTGTAATTAGTATTACATATAGTACAATTATGGCTCCTGCAACTACAAATCCCATCTCCTCACTTATAACTGCAAATATAAAGTCTGTGGTTTTTGGGTATAAGTAACCTAACTGTGTTTGATTTCCTTTAAATAGTCCCATTCCAAATATTTGCCCAGCTCCTATTGCTAATTTTGATTGTATTATGTTGTAGCCATCTCCTCTTGGATCTAAGTTTGGATTTAGGTACACATCTATTCTTGCTTTGGCATGATCTGGTAATATAAAGAAATATGCTAATGGTACCAAAATAACTACTAATAGTACAGCTGTTATAATATATTTTTTGTTTATTCCTGCTACATATAGCATAAATATCAGTGCAACTAAGAATGCTAATGCTGTTCCATAGTCTGGCTGTTTTATAATAAGTAATGTTGGCACTGCAACTGTTGCTAATATTATTCCTAGCTTCCAAAATCTATTTATTTCATCTCTACCTTTTTGTTGCAATTTTACAATAACATTTGCCATAAATAATACTACTGCAATTTTGGCAAATTCGGCTGGCTGGAATGAAAATGGCCCTATATTAAACCAGCTAGTAGCTCCATTTATCGGCTCAGTAAATAATACTGCTATAAGTGAAATAAGGCTTAGTCCATATATAACTGGAGATATTTTAGCTAATATTTCATAATCAACAAAAATAACTACAACTATTACTGGAATGCTAATGCCTATCCACATAATTTGTTTTTTAAATTCCTCATAATCTGAATTTTGAGTGGCAGAAAACAGTGCAACTAACCCTATTGCTAGTAGTATTATTGTACATATTAAAATCCCCCACTCAAAATTTTTAAACATCTTTTTTTGCATGTTTACCCTCTATTTAATTATTTGATGTCTCTGTTTCCTTATCTTCTTGTTCAGATATATTATCTTCTACTTTTTGTTCTTTATTCTCTTCTCCTTTATTTTCTTCGGTATTTGTTGTGTTTTCTGTTTCTTTGCTTTCTTCTTGTGTAGAATCAACTTCATTTTCTTCTTTAACTTTCTCTGTTTCTTCTACCTTTTCTTCTTTTTTCTCTTCCTTTTTAGGTTTATTTTCAGTTTCTTTAGATTTTTCTTTTTCGTTATTATTTTCCTCTTGTTGTTTTGGTACGTTTAATTTTCTTGCTTCATTTTTAATCGTTACAATTGGGATGTTTGCATATAACGCAGGTGCTCCAACTGTGCCATCCTCATTAGCCTTGTTTGTTAGATGCACATCTATTTCTTTTTCATCAACATCTATGTATTTTTTTATTACTTCTATTATTTCTTGTTTCATAAGTTCCAAGAAATCGGCAGATACGTTTGCTCTATCTTGCATTAAAACTAAGTGCAATCTTTCTTTTGCTGTATCTGAGCTTTCCTTGCTCTTTTCTTTTTTTACAAGACTTTTAAAAAAGTTCATTATATTTTCAAACATGTTCTACCTCCGTATGTATTATTTTGTGAAGAAATTTTTAACTTTTGCAAAAAATCCTTCTTTCTTTCCTGGTATTGTAATCTCTACATTTTCCCCTAATATTCTGCTAGCAATTTCTGTATATGCTTTTCCAGATGGAGCTTTATGATTTGTTACAACTGGTTCTCCTTTATTAGTTTGTGTAATTATGAATTCATCATCTGGTACAACACCAATTAGGTCAATTGATAATAAATCTACTATATCTTCAACTTCCATCATTTCACCTTTTTTAATCATATTAGGTCTTAAACGGTTAATAACCAATTCAGGATTTTTGATTTCAGATGCTTCTAATAGTCCTATAATTCTGTCCGCATCACGAATGGCAGATATTTCAGCTGTTGTTACTACAATTGCTCTACTTGCTCCTGCAATTGCATTTTTAAAGCCTTGCTCTATTCCTGCTGGACAGTCTATTAAAATATAGTCAAATTCTTCTTTTAATTTTTCTGTTAATTCCTTCATTTGTTCTTCATTTATTGCACTTTTATCTCTTGTTTGAGCTGCTGGAAGTAAAAACAACTCTTCAAAACGTTTATCTTTTATAAGAGCTTGTCTTAATTTACATTTTTCTTCTACAACGTCTACAATGTCGTAAACTATTCTGTTTTCTAGTCCCATTACAACATCAAGGTTTCTTAAACCAATATCAGTATCAACTAATACTACTTTTTTACCTCTTAATGCTAAAGCGGACCCAACATTTGCTGTAGTTGTAGTTTTTCCAACTCCACCTTTTCCAGATGTTATTACTATAACTTCTCCCATGATTTCCTCCTTAAATTTGGATATTATTTATTTTAAAAATGCAATATTAACAGTTTGTATTATATAACAGATTCTGGTAAAAATCAATGTGTAGAGCACAAAAAACTGTGCAATTCCAAATTTTATTAGAATTACACAGTTGTATTCTCATCTTAAGATGTCAAAGTTACTTAAAAAGTGAGGACCTAAAACCAGTGATGTCGCCGCTGGTAGTCGTATTGTAGTTGTCACGGGTAGAAGCCGGATAGTTATAGCCATAGTTGCGGTAATAGCCACCCCTAATTGCACAAGGAGGGTAGGTAGCGGTATATTCTAATGTCCATTCACTTACATTTCCAGCCAAATCATATATATTCATTTTCTTACATGCATCACTTGCTCCTGTTGTTAATAATATCCCATTACTACTACTTTGAACCTGTTTTACACTGTTACTATTTACAAAATTATTACTTGTAGTTTGGTTATATGGTGTCCATGTTGTTGATAATTTAGAACTTGTATAATCTGCATATTTTCCTCTATTTATTGTGAAACTTGCATTATAACAATTTCCCCAATCTTTACTATCAGTTCTTAATGCTCTCTGTATTGTTGCTAATGCTGTTCCTTTTTCTACTTCTTTTACTTCTATATGTTTTAACACTAGGTCCCATTGTACTCCAAACATTAAACTACTTGTATAATTTTCTGTTGTTTTCATATTTGCTAATGTTTGTGCTTGACTGCATGTTACATAAGTATATGGATATACTGGATTTTCTATTGTTCCTGGTTTTGATATTGGAGCTACTGCTGGTGTCCCACTTGCTGTTCTATTCGTTTCTATTCCTGCTTCATATCTTCCTATCCAAAAGCCACCATTTTCATATACGCTTTTTAACATTTTTTGTTTCAAGTCTGTATATTGTGTACTTGTTAATCCTGTTGTTGCATCCGAATAATATGTATCTGTATAATCTGTTAATGTTCCATTTTTGTTTCTTCTATAATAATCCGTATATTTATGCAGGCAATATTCTATTTTATCATAATCTGTTGATTTGGTTGGTTTTTGATCTGCCGTTGTTGTTTCTGTGTTATAGCTACTATCCGCATACAAACTTTTTGGCACTTCTATCCATACATATTCATTTCCATTTGAATCTCGAATTACTAGTCCATTTTTTAAATTTGTATTTGAATCTCTTTCAAATGTATCATCTGGATAGTATGGCTTAGTGTTAGATGTATATGGTAATTTTCTCTTTTGTTCCATATATATCTGCTCTTTTTTGTTATTGTCTTGCTCATATACTTCTTTTATTTTTATAAGTGTCTTTATTTGATTTTTTCTTGTAGCAACCGCTAACGAGAAAAGCGCAACTAATATTATTGTAAATGTTACTACTGCAATGGTAACATACATTGTCATAATACCTTTTTCACTTTTAACTTTATTTTTCATTTGCATATTATCACTTTCCTTTACATTTTATATGTATATAATAATAAAAAAACACGTTATTGTCAATTGTTTTTCCAAAGTATATTATACCTTTTTTTCTTGACATTATGCTTATTTAAGAATAAAATAATACTTGAAAAATATTTAAGGAGGAATACTTAAACTATGAAAGATTTAATTGAAATTAGATGGCATGGTAGAGGTGGTCAAGGTGCTAAAACAGCTTCTCTTTTACTTGCAGATGCTGCTTTTAACACTGGTAAATATATTCAAGGTTTTCCTGAATATGGTCCAGAAAGAATGGGTGCTCCTATTACTGCATATAACCGTATTAGTAATACACCAATACGTATTCATAGTAATATATATGAACCAGATTATGTAGTAGTTGTTGACGATAGTTTGTTAGAAGCTGTTGATGTAACTGCTGGTTTAAAACCTGATGGTGCAATAGTTATAAACACTACAAAAAGTGGAAATGAATTAAAGCCTTTACTTAACGGATATACCGGAGATGTTTATACTATTGATGCAAGAAAAATATCATTAGAAACTTTAGGTAAATATTTTCCAAATACTCCTATGCTTGCTGCAATTGTAAAAGTAAGTGGAGTAATTGAAGAAAAAGACTTTTTAGCTGATATGGAAGGTTCCTTTAAACACAAATTTGCTAAAAAACCTGAAGTTATTGATGGAAATATGAAAGCTTTAGAAATGGCTTTAAAAGAAGTTAATAAAGTTTAGAAAGGATGGTTTAAATGATTGATAAAAATACTCCAGCTTGTGATATGACTATTGGTGGTAATATTTATAAAGCTGGTAATGCTAGAGAATTTAAAACAGGTGACTGGAGAAGTGTTAAACCTATTTACATATCTGAAAAATGTACTCAATGTGGTTTATGTTTTCCAGTTTGCCCTGATGATGCTATTCCTGTAAATAAAGAAGGAAAGCGTGAAGATTTTAATTATGATTATTGCAAAGGTTGTGGAGTTTGCGCTAAAGTGTGCCCATTCCATGCCATTGAAATGACTGAGTAAAGGAGATTATAATATGGGAATTAGAGAAAGATTAAGTGGAAATGAAGCTGCCGCTATTGCTATGAAACAAATAAATCCAGATGTTGTAGCTGCCTTTCCTATAACACCTTCAACAGAAATACCTCAATATTTTTCTACTTTTGTTAGTAATGGCACTGTAGATACAGAATTTGTTGCTGTTGAAAGTGAGCATAGTGCTATGAGTGCTTGTGTTGGTGCAGAGGCTGCTGGTGCAAGAGCTATGACTGCTACTTCTGCTAATGGTTTATCATATATGTGGGAAATGATATATATTGCGTCCAGCTTAAGACTTCCTATTGTTATGAGCTTAGTAAACAGAGCTGTTTCAGGCCCATTAAATATTCACAATGATCATTCAGATGCAATGGGTGTAAGAGATGCTGGATGGATTATGCTATTTTCTGAAAATAACCAAGAAGCATATGACAACTTAATTATGGCTCATAGAATTGCTGAAAATAAAGATGTTTTATTACCTTTAATGGTATGTCAAGATGGATTTATTACTTCTCATTCAATTGAAAATATTGAACTAATTGAAGATGATAAAGTTAAAGAATTTGTTGGAACATATAAACCAGAACATTATTTATTAAATGACAAAGAGCCAATTGCTGTTGGACCATTAGACGTTCAATCATATTTATTTGAACATAAATATCAACAAGCTGAGGCAATGAGAAATGCTAAAAAAGTTATTTTAGAAGTTGCCAAAGACTTTGAAAAAACGACTGGTAGAAAATATTCATTTTTTGAAGAATATAGAATGGAAGATGCAGAAATTGCTGTTGTTTGTATGAACTCAACTGCCGGAACTACTAAAACAGTTGTAGATGAGTTAAGAGAAAAAGGAATTAAAGCTGGTATGATTAAGGTTCGTGTATTTAGACCTTTCCCTGCAGAAGAAATTGCTGAAGCTTTAGGAAATTTAAAAGCTGTTGCAATAATGGACAAAGCCGATTCTTTAAATGCTATGGGTGGCGCATTATACGAAGATGTTATTTCAAGCATGTATACAGCCAAAAAGCAAGTTCCTGCTGTAAGCTATGTTTATGGTATTGGTGGTAGAGATACTACAAGTAATAATATTCATGAAGTATTTGATTATTTAACACAAGTTGCTAAAACTGGTGAAATTGATAATCCATATCGTTATGTAGGATTAAGAAAGTGAGGAAAATTTTATGGCATATAATTTAAAAGAAGTAATGGCAAATAAGCCATCTAGATTTACAGCTGGTCACAGAATGTGTGCTGGTTGTGGTGCCCCACCTATTGCTCGTATGGTTTTAAGGGCTTTAAAACCAGAAGATCATGCAGTAATTAGTAATGCTACTGGTTGTATGGAAGTTTCAAGTTTTATATATCCATACACTTCTTGGACTGACTCATATATCCACACAGCTTTTGAAAATGCAGCATCTACTTGTTCTGGTGTGGAAGCAGCTTATCGTTCATTAAAAAAACAAGGCAAATTGCCTAGTGATAAAAACACTAAATTTATTACATTTGGTGGAGATGGTGGAACTTATGATATAGGTATTCAAAGTTTATCAGGTGCTATGGAAAGAGGTCATGATATGGTATATGTATGTTATGATAATGGTGCTTATATGAATACTGGTATTCAACGTTCTTCTGCGACTCCTAAGTTTGCAGATACTACAACTTCACCTGCTGGAACAGTTATACCTGGCAAAATGCAGTCCAGAAAAGATTTGACAGAAGTTATGGAGGCACATCATTTACCATATGTAGCACAAACTATTGCTTATGCAAATTTTAAAGATCTATATGAAAAAGCTGAAAAAGCTATTTATACAGAAGGTCCATGTTTCTTAAATGTATTATCACCTTGTCCAAGAGGCTGGGGATATCCAACAGATATGTTAATGCAAATAAACAAATTAGCTGTTGAGACATGCTATTGGCCTTTATATGAAGTAATTGATGGCAGATATGTAATAAATTATAAACCTGCTAAAAAATTACCTATTGAAGAATTTTTAAAACCTCAAAAACGTTTTAAACATATGTTTAAACCTGGTAATGAGTGGATGATAGAAGAGTTTCAAAAAGAAGTAGATAAACGTTGGGAAGCTCTTTTAAAACTTGAAGAAACAACAAATAGCTAAGAAAAAACTCGGCTGTGAGCCGAGCTTTTTTGTTATTATTTTATTCTTCGTTTGGTTCTGGTGCACCAACTGGGCAAACACCTTCGCATGTTCCGCATGAGATACATGCGTCTTTGTTTATTACATATTTATCTTCACCTTGTGAAATGCAAGATACTGGACAACTTGCAGCACATGCTCCACAGCTGATACATTTGTCTGTAATTTTATATGCCATTTATTTCACCACCTCTCATTTTTATATCTCTTATTAAATATCATCATCGTCTGATTTTGCTCGTTCATCTAGTTTTTCTAATTTTTCTAATTCTGCTAACTCTTTTGCATGTTCTTTTTCTTCTGGGTCTATCTCTTCTCTTCCAATATTTTTTATTATTTTTACCTCAGATGCTGGGTATCTTTTATAGAATGTATCTTCTCCATCCCTAAATTTTACACGAATTATTTCTCTTAAAGTTTGTATTGAATCAACTGTTCCTTCTCCATCTTCTGTTTTCACAATCGCTCCGATTTTAGGAAGTCTTTTTAATTTATCTTCATATACATTTTGCTCATATTTTAAGCAACACATAAGTCTTCCACAATTTCCTGATATTTTAGATGGATTTAGTGAAACATTTTGCTCTTTTGCCATTTTTATAGATACTGCCTCAAAATTATCTAAAAATGAACAACAGCAAAGTTCTCTACCACACACACCATTGCCACCTATTTTTTTAACTTCGTCTCTTACTCCAATTTGTCTTAATTCGATTCTTGTTCTAAAAACAGCTGCTAGGTCTTTTACTAATTCTCTAAAGTCTATTCTTCCATCTGCTGTAAAGAAAAATATAATTTTACTATTGTCAAATTTATATTCAACTTCAGTTAAATTCATGTCTAACTTATATTTTTTTATTTTTTCTTGAGCAATTTTAAAAGCTTCTTTTTCCTTTTCTCTATTTGCTTCATCAATTTGTATGTCCTTTGGTGTTGCTATACGAATTACCTTTTTTAAAGGTGCTGTTAAACTAGATTCTTCTATTTCTCTAACACCTGTAGTAACATTTCCAATCTCTTGTCCTTGGCTAGTTTCTACTATCACTTTTTGACCTTTTTCTATATTTAATTTATCCGGATCAAAAAAATATACTTTTCCTGGTTTTCTAAATCTAACCCCTACTATCTTTTTCAATTAACTTCCTCCCATAGTTTTAGTAATAAGTTATCAATTGACATATCATAATTAGCATTTGCTAATATTCTTTGTTTTGTCTGTTCTATTATTTGTATTCCATTTATATAATTTGCTTTATGCTTATTTTTTATAGCATTATATATCACTATTTCCATATAATCTAGCAAATCAATAATTTCATCTTTGGCAGAATATAGCACATCTGCTTTTCTCCAAATTTGTGTTATGTCTTGTTTATCTAATATGCCTATTAACTGCTCTATTTGCATATATTGTTCTTTTGAATCATTTATTTTTAATGCTTTGCCAATACTACCTTCACAATGTTTTAACATATTTTCTGTAATGTCTGAATTTATACCATTTTGTTTTAAATAGTTTATTATTTTTTTCTCTGGTATTGGTTCAAAATATAGCTTCATACATCTTGACTTTATTGTTGTTAATAGCTTGCTTTCATTTGAAGTTGTCAAAATAATAACTACATATTCTGGTGGTTCTTCTAAAGTTTTAAGTAAGCTATTGGCTGCTTCTCTAGTCATTGTTTCTGCTTGCGATATTAAATATACTTTTTTACTTGAAGTTACAGGTTTTTCTTGTGCTTTTTCTTGTAAAAATCTCACTTGCTCTATTTTTATGGCTTTTCCATCTTCTGGTGCTATTTGTAAAAAGTCAGGATGGCTTTCTCCATTAAATTCCAAACAAGATTTGCATTGATTACAGGGTTTGTTTGTTTCATTACTGCATAATATCATTTTTGCAAACTCTTTTGCAAATAAGTTTTTTCCTATTCCTTCTTGTCCTACAAACATATAGCTATGTAGTACATTGTTATTTTTTACTGTTGTTTCAAGTATCTGTTTTATTTTTTCATTTCCTATTAAATTTTCAAAAGACATTTTTATACCTTTCCAAATAAATTTAATGGCCAAAATCTAATCCAAACTTTGCTTTCAACTTTTTCTACTGGAACACATCCAAAAGCTCTACAGTCTGTAGATTGACTTCTATTATCTCCCATTGCAAAAACATATCCTTCTGGTACTGTAAATTCAGAAAAATAATTATAGTTTTTTGCATCAACTGTTGTAACTACATTTGGTTGTAAGTATGGTTCTTCTAATTCTGTTCCATTTATATATACTTTACCATTTTCAATTTTTACATGTTCACCAGGTAATGCAATTACTCTTTTTATATAGCTTTCTTTTCCTATTTCTAGCACATAGTATACAAATTTACTCCACCAATTTGTTGGTTCTTTTTCATATTTAGCTACTGGATTTTGTAAGTCTACTTCTAGGCTATTGCTATATGCCACTTTACTAGGTGCTTCAAATGTAATTATTTCTCCTCTTTGTGGCATTTCATTTATTGTTCTCATCCATCTATTTAGTATTAGTCTTTGCCCTGGCATCAATGTTGGTTTCATTGAAACTTGACTTACAATTGTAGGTGTTCCTACAAAATATTTAACTACAATTGCTAAAACAAATGCAATTACAATACATAAAATCCACTCTAATATATCACGTGTTTTGTCACTAATAGTCATTATGTTTTTACCCTCTTTCTATTTTTTATAAACTGGTATTCTAATTACAACTTCAGTACCTTTTCCTGCTTCACTTTTTATATCAATACTTCCATTGTTTTGTTCTATAATTTCTTTTGCAATTGGAAGTCCTAGTCCAGTTCCACCAAGTTCTCTTGATCTTGCTTTATCTACTCTATAAAATCTTTCAAATATTCTAGATAAATCTGCCTCTGGAATTCCAATTCCATTATCTATAACCTTAATATATGCGTCATTATATACGAATCCAACATATACTTTGATTACACCATTTTCTGGAGTATATTTTATGGCATTAGAAATTATATTTAATATTACTCTTTCTATTCCATATTTGTCTGCATTTACTGGTGGTACATTTGCTGTTACAAAACATTCAACATTATGATTCTTCTTTTCTACCTCAAAACGTAGTCTATCAATACAATTTTTCGTTAGTTCTCCTAAATCAAATACAGATTCTTCTTTTGTTACTTTTTTATTATCATATCTAGAAAGCACTAGCAAGTCTGTAACAAGTCTTGCCATTCTTCTAGCTTCTGAGCTAATAACTTCTAAGAACTTAGTTTGCATTTCTTTGTCATAGTCACTCTCAAGTAAAGTATCTGCATATCCCATTATTGATGTAATAGGTGTTTTTAATTCATGTGATACATCTGCTACAAACTCTTTTCTCATATTGTCTAGTTTTACATGCTCTGTAATATCTTGAATTACTACTATTACTCCCTCTGGCTTGTCACTTTCATCTTGGAAAGGTGCAAATAATAGGTTAATATATTTTTCTCCTATATTTAGTCTTTGTTCTGATGAAGTCCAATTTTCTAAATATACTATTTTCTCTAAGTTTATATCTGTATTAAATTTTGTGAATATACTATTAAATGTGTTTTTTTCATCTGTTAAATTTAATAATTGTATTGCTGCTGGGTTTATATGAATAATATTGCCCTCCATGTCAAAGGCAATAATTCCGTCTGTCATATGTAATAAAATAGTTTCAATTTGTCTTTTTTGTCTAGCTACTTCATTTAAATTCTGCTTTAGTTCATTTGTCATTAAATTAAAGGCATTTGATAGTTCTGATATTTGTGTTTGATTTTTATTTTGCTCTTTAAATTCAACTTCTTCACCATTTGCAATTTTTTCTGCGTTTTCAATTAGATTGTCTATTGGTTTTACTATTGCTTTATGTATAAAATACCCTACTAACACAGTAATAATGGCAAAAACGCCTATTGCAATTGCCATTATTAATAATGTTTGTGATGTTTTTTCAGCTATTATTGTATTTATTTCTGTATTTGCTGTTTCAATTTGCTTTAAACTATTTATATTTAAAAATGATAATGCACCAATTATAATTATTCCTATTATGAAAAAAATTAGTATAATTTTTGTTTGTATACTTTTTATCATTTTTGGTTTCCTTCCTTCAAGGTACAAATCTGGTTAGAAAAGACTGGTAATTATTTAGTTGGTTGCTAAATAATATCCAACTCCTCTTTTGGTAATTAAAATCTTTGGAGCTGATGTGTCTTTTTCGATTTTTTCTCTTATTCTTCTTACTGTAACATCTACTGTTCTAATATCTCCATAATATTCATAGCCCCATACTTTTTCAAGTAAAGTTTCCCTTGTTACTACTTGGCCGGGCTGATTTGCTAAATATTTTAATACCTCAAATTCTCTTAAAGTTAAATCAATTATTTTTCCTCTAACTTTAACTTCAAACCTTTCTGTATCTAAAATTAAATCACCTAATTCTATTACAACGTTTTCTTTTTTAGGTTTTTCTACATTTGCTGAGTTTTGTACTTGAACTTCAGCTTTTCTCAAGTTTGCTTTTACTCTTGCCATTAGTTCTCTTACACTAAATGGTTTTGTTATATAGTCATCTGCTCCTAGCTCTAAGCCTAGTATTTTGTCAATTTCTTCATCTTTTGCAGATAATATTAGAATAGGCACATTTAGTGTATGTCTTAATTTTTTGCATACAGTTAGTCCATCTATTTTTGGAAGCATAATATCTAATAAAATTAAATCTGGTTTTTGTTCTGTTGCAATTCTTATTGCTTCTTCTCCATCATTAGCTTCTAAAGTAGCATACCCTTCTTTTTGTAAATTGTATGTTAAAATATCCACTATTGGTTTTTCATCATCTACTACAAGAATAGTTTTTTTAGATTCTTCTACGGAATTCAACTCTGTAGAATTTTCCTCTACTAAATTTAGTTCTTCTTTTTTTAATTTTCCTCTATTATTCTCCACAAAAAAGCCCTACCTTTCTTACTTTTAAGACTTATAACTTTGATACTATATTTATATCATAATAACTAATTTTGTACAAGTTTTTTTCAATAATTTTGTCACATTTTTGAAATAATTTTGAAATGATTTTGTAATAGAAAAAGAAGGCTACTTTCGTAACCCTCTTTTCTTAGCAATTATCTGCGATTCAGTTTCTTCAGATAGCGTTTAATGGGCTTCTGGAATGCCAATGCGATTCCATAACCAATAATTGCAAATCCGAAGATCCAGCCGGTGTATGCCCATACTCCAAAGAGTGTGGAATCCACACTTGCCTTGATTCCAAAAGGCAGAACCTTTGCCATGTAGGAACCCATAATATAGATTCCAAATAAACTGATGAGAATGCCCAACAGCTCCGAGATCAACGTTCTTGTAGTCTTTTTCATGATGTATATCTCCTTAATAAATAAATTTTAATACCTTAATTATACCATTTTTTCTTATATAAATCAAATTTAGTTTACATAAGTATTTCTATGTTATACACTCCACCTGCAGAATTTAGCTCGATTTTCTTGTCTGGCATTTCTTGTCCATTTAGCTTAAAGCTTTGTACCGTATTGTTTTTACCATTCGGATTACTTACATGAATGTTATATACAGAGTTTCTATGTTTATATTTTATACTATATTCTTTCCAGTCGCTTGGAATACATGGCTGTATACTTAGGTATCCATTTTCTATGCGTAGGCCTAATAAATACTTAATACCTGCTTCATACATCCAGCTACTTGAACCTGTGTACCATGTCCAACCACCTCGTCCTGCTAAATTTTTTTGAGTATATACATCTGCACTAATTACATATGGTTCTACTTTATATTTGTTTGCCGCTTCTTTCGTTCTACTATGCTCAATTGGATTTATCATTCTATAATATTCCCCTGCTTTATCTCCAAAGCCCAGCAAACTGAATGCAATTATAGACCAAATGGCTCCATGTGTGTATTGTCCTCCATTTTCTCTGGTTCCTGGTACATAGCTGCTAATATAGCCTGGTTTTAGTATTCCTTTGTCAAATGGCGGGTCTAGTAATTTTATCACTCCATTTTCTTTATCTATTAAGTGGTTCTCTAAACTTTCCATTGATATATATTTTTTGTCATTGTCTCCTGCTCCTGATATTACAGACCAGCTTTGTGCAATTGAATCTATTCTACATTCCTCGTTTTGCATACTTCCTAAAACATTTCCGTCATCCATAAATGCTCTTCTAAACCATCTGCCATCCCATCCACTAGCATTTAATGCTCTCTTTAATTTTTCTGTTATTTCTTCATATTTTTTTGCTAAATCTGGTTCATCTTTTTCTATACATATTGGAATAAATTTCTTCAAAACATCATACATAAAAAATCCCAACCATACACTCTCGCCTTTGCCTTTATTTCCTACTGTACTAAATCCGTCATTCCAGTCCCCTGAGCCTATTTTAGGTAAGCCATTTTCTCCAAAGTCTAAAGATATTTCTATTGCTTTTTTGCAATGTTCATAAATGCTTTCTGTTAATTCTGTCTGCTCATATCTATCATACTTTTCGTCGACTCCTGTTTCAAGTATAGCACCTGTTAGATATGGCGTTTGAATATCTAGTATTTGCTTATCTCCTGTAAATGATATATAGTCTTCTACTAAATACACTAACCATAATCTGTCGTCTGTAAATCTTGTGCGTATTCCTCTAATTGTTTCTTCATGCCACCAATGTTCTACATCTCCTTCTATAAATTGATGTGCACTATGTTTTATTATTTGCTGTTTTGTAAACTCTGGATCAACATATTTTAATGCAATTGTATCTTGAAGTTGGTCTCTAAATCCATATGCTCCACCAGATTGATAATATCCTGTTCTTCCTAATAATCTTGAAGTTATAGTTTGATAAATTAACCAACTATTTAACAAAATATTTGTAGATTCCAATGGTGTACTTACTTGTAGATTATCTGTTATGCCTCTCCAGTAATTTTTAGTTTTTTCATATTCTTCTTTTACTTTACTTAAATTACAATACTTGTATGCTATATCTTGGCACTCTAAAACAGTTTTACCCACACCTAATGTAAATACAATTTCCTTGCTTTCTAGTGCTTCTAGTTCTACCTCACATTGAATAGCAATTATTCCATTTTGCCATAAACTGTTTGAATTATCTAATTTTATTTGGCGTATTCCATCTGGATTTGCTAAACCTCCATTTCCCACAAAGTTTTGCTTACTTCCAGTATATGATGTTATTTTTTCGCTACTTGATACAAATAAATATTGTGAAAATGTTTCTTCTTGGGCGGTATTTTTCATACAAATTACATTTGAATTTGGTATAAATTCTAAAGTACAATATCCATTTGATTTTAACTTATCTTCTTCTAACACTGGTTTTATATAATACACAAGTTTTAATTTTTTCTTTTTTAATCCATTGTTTTCAAGTTTTAGAGTTTGCACTTTTATATTATCTTCCATTGAAATATACATTTCTAAATTTTGACTTATTTCATCACTTTGATGGCGATATTTTGCATATCCTAAGCCATATGTGATATAGTAGTCATTATCATCTGGACATGGATTTAAGCCCATAGACCATACTTTTTTGCTTTCTTCATTTTGCAAGTATATTATTTCTGACGGTACATCTTGTACTGGTAAGTTGCTCCATGCTGTTAATCTATTTAATCTGCTATTTTTATACCAAGTATAACCTCCCATTCCTTCTGTTACTAAAGTTCCAAATTGCTTGTTAGTTAAGATATGGCTCCATACTGTTGGTAATTTTTCATCTTTATTTACACGAATTGTATATTCTTTTCCGTCTTGCGAAAATCCACCATAATCATTTAGATATTTTAGTTCTGTTAGCTTTTCTCTTTTAGCTGGTATGGTTTCTACCATTCTTGGTGTTTCTTCAAATGGTATATCTTTTATACTATCTAGATACTCATCTTCTAGTTCCTTTAAATATCTGTATATATTGCCATAACTTGCATTTAAAGTTAGGTTTGCACGATACTCAAAAAAGTTTATCTCATCTTGTGATAAATTTTCTAATACAAAAATTCCACTTTTTATATTTTGCAAATATGATAAATTCTCATTTGAAATACTGTTATATATTTCTTCTCTTAAATTGCCGTCATAACTGTACTTTTCTTGATTTATAATTATCAAATCTACTAATATATTTTTTACTCTAAAATAGTTGTAGGCTTTTAAAGTTTCTTCTAAGGTTTCTATTTCGTCTTTTTCTTTTATTTTTAATAACAATATAGGCAAATCTCCTGAAATTCCATACTGCCACAACCTGCTTACAGGTGCTTCCATACTGCTACAAGTTAGAGTCTTTAATGGGTTATTATATAGCAAATATCCTAACATTTTTTGGTATAGCTCAGTTTGTCTTGCATTTACTCCTAAATATTTATTTTCCGCTTCTTTACTAGCTCTTGCAAGTTCAAAGTTGTGTTTAATTGTAGCTTGGCTTGTAAATTCTTTTAGAGTTTCCTCCACTTTTTGTTTAGTTTCTGCAACTGCTAAAATCAAATTAAGTGTTACTTTTTCTTCTGGCCTTATTGTTATAGTTCTTTTCATACTTGCAATCGGTTCTGTGGTTAATTGCATATTGTTACTAAATGGAATTGAATTTTTTATTGCTATTGGAAGCCCTAATTCATTTCTTCCATAAAATTTTTCCTTATCTATTTCATATTCTAGTTTTCCTACTGTTTCATTTTCCGTGTAAAATTTTATACCTAAAAATACTTGATTTTCATTATCTGTCCTTTTTCTTCTAGTAACTAAAATTGCTTCTAAATCATCTAAATATTCATAGTTTAAGAATAAATTGTTAAAACTTGGGTGGCTGTAGTCTTGTGCTGGTTCTGAAAGTATAGGTTCTAAAAAGCTTGTAATTTCTAGTGTTTTGCTTTCTAGCCCATGGTTTGTTATTTCTAAACTTCTTAACTCTACTGGGTTATCTGCCATAACACTTGTTTTTAATATTGTTTCTATTCCACCATCTTGTCTTACTATTTTGTTTTGATCATCTGAAAAATACATTACATATTTGTCTGCATTATTCATATAACTCATTTTATTTGCAGTCCATGTTCTATTTGTTTTTACATCTTTTATATAAAAGCAAATTCCTTGTTCAATATCATTTGTTTTTTTGTACCTATTTATTAGTATATTTTTGTACTTACTATAGCCTTCTCCTTTGGCATTCATTACAACTGTATACTCATTACTTGATATTACATTTATTTGTGGAATTTTCAAGTTTGGCTTAGTTATTTCTCTTACTGAATAATTATTATAATATACATATTTTATTTTTTCTACTTTTTCTTTTTCCTCTTTTGTAATTATTATATTTTCTGGCATTTTTTCTTGAAGTAGAATGTCTATTGCCTTTAATTCAGGGTTTTCCATAAATCTTTTTTGCATTATATTATTCTTAAATAGGTTGTTTATTGCAAGTAATATTAAGCCTTGGTGATGTGCCATATATGTTTTTACTACTGCATATTTTTCACCTTTTTTTAATCTAGTTGGAGTATAGTCAATTGATTCATAAAATCCATATTGTTTATACATACCGTTTTTTTCTAATATTTTTAAATTTTCAACAACCTCTTTTGGAGCCTCTGTAAGCGCTAAAATACTTCCGTAAGAACTTGTTACCATTTCATCTGAAAGTCCTCTTTTTAATCCTATCCAAGGGATCCCAAAAGCTTTATATTGATAATTGTTTTGCAAGTCTTTTAAATAAAAAGCTGATTCTGATATTCCCCAAGGAATGTTGAGTTTTTTAGCATATTCTTTCTGGCTCATAAGCATAAACTTGCATGACTCGTCTAATAGGCTACCCGGATATTTAGGAATATTTATATTTGGCATAAAATATTCAAAAGCTGTTCCAGACCACGATATTAGTCCTTTATATTTATTCAATATTGTAAGTGTTCTACTCAAATTGTTCCAATGTCTTGCTGGTACATCTTTTTTTGCTATTGCTATTAAGCTAGTTTGCCTTGCTTCTGATGCAAGTAAATCATAATATGAATCTGTTAAACTGTTTTCCTCTATATTAAATCCAATTGAAAATAGGCGAGTGTTTTCGTCATATAGCTTTGAAAAATCTGTGTTTTCAATTAGTGTATCTACTGTTAAAAGTAATGCTTCAACATTGTTTTCTTGAATATGTTCTAGTAAAAATTGTTTTAAAGTAAATAAATATCCAACTAAATTTCCACTATCTACTGAAGAAATATATCTTGGCATTAAAGGTTGTAAATTATCTAGGTTATACCAGTTGTATAAATGACCATTCCATTTTGGAAGATTACTAATTGTGTTTAGCATTTTCTCCAATAATTTAAGTGTATCTTCCAGATTTTCGTAACCCAAATCATAACTAGCCACTACTGCAAGTAAGCCTAACCCAATGTTTGTAGGTGAAGTTCTATTCACAAGTTTTGGCTTTCTATCTTCTTGGTAATTGTCTGGTGGTAGAAAATTGCTTTTTTCATTTATAAATTCTTTAAAATACTGCCAAGTTTTTTTGCCTAAATTTAATAAATATTCTTTGTCTGCATCATTTAATTTTTCTAGCTGTGGCGTTACTTTATATTCTTTACTTATTTGCCACATTACTGCAGGAGTAATTGTCCAAAGTAGTCCAAATAAAAGTATAAATATATTGCTGAATTTTAATGGTAATATAAATAACATTGCTAGTGTTAATACGCCTAAAATAACGTTTGAAATCATATTTTTATAATACGAAAATAAATCTTTTTTTGCATTTTTTTCAGCTTCTTCTGCTGTCATCCATTCAAGTAAATGTTTTTTGGTAACAAATACTCTTCTTAAAGTTTTTATACAAGCATTTAAGCTAAAATATGCTTTGTCTGGTAAATTTCCTAAAGCTAATAATCCTCTTTGAATTGCTGCATTTGGCCCAGATATTGTTTTTGTAAAAGTTTTTTGTGGTTTTTCTTGATCCTTTTTAAATAATATACGGTTTAATAATTCTAAAATAGTTGGAATTATTGTTGCTATCACAAGCAAAGTTATTATTGGCCATATTTTTATATTAAACAATAGCTTGAAAATACTTACATAAACCATTGATATTACTACTGTTGGCTCCAATAAACTTCTTACTAAATTGTCTAAAATTTTGTATCTTGATAATATACTTAATGGGTTTTCCTTTTTCTCTCCTCTTTTATTTATAATGCTACTGCCTAACCATTGCACCAATTGCCAGTCTCCACGTATCCATCTGTGAAGCCTTGCTTTAAAACTATTATATCCTGTAGGGTATCCATCAAGTAACATTATATCTGTTGCTAGTCCACATCTTAAGTAACTTCCCTCTAGTAAATCGTGGCTTAACACAGTATTTTGAGGTATTTCATTTGTAAGTACAGTAGAAAATATTTGTAAATCGTAAGTCCCCTTTCCTGTAAAAATTCCTTCCTCAAAATTGTCCTGATATATGTCTGAAATGGCATTTGTATATGCGTCTTTTCCACCTGAACCTGCATATAGTTTTGTAAAATAGCTTTTTTGCACATCTAAAAGTGAAATTCCAACTCGTGGTTGTATCAATGCATGTCCGTCTATTACTAAGTCTTGTTTATGATTTAATACTGGTTTATTTAATATATGTGCCATTGCACCTATTATCTCTAATCCGGTGTTTAAGCAAAGTTCAGTGTCTGCATCTAAGGTTATTACATATTTAATTTTAGGAATTTTTTCGCATTTTTCAATTGTATTTGCTAAAAATTCATTTTTACTTTTTCCTAAAACATATTCATTAAATTGATTTAATAATCCTCTTTTTCTTTCCCAGCCCAAATAGCATTCTTCTGCTGTATTCCAAGTTCTTTTCCTGTATAAAAAATGAAACTTTGGAAAATTATTATCTGGATATTTTTTATTTAATCTATCCGCTTCTTCAATTCCTGTACTTACAACCTCTTCGTCAAAAGGTTCTTTCTCATTTTTTCCTGCTGTGCAATCACCTAAAAGTGCAAAATATATGTTATCACTCTTGTTTGCCATATAATATTTTTCTAAATTCTTCATTATTTTCTGCACTTTTTGCTTAGAATTCACAATTGTAGGTATAACCACAAAAGTTGCTGATTCTTCCGGCACACCTGCTTCAAAATCCAATTTAGGTATTGGTTTTGGTTTTATAAATTTTCCTAAAATATATTGTGCAATTTGCACTAAAATGGTTTGCACTGGGATAATTAGCAATACTCCTAATAGCACAGCAAACCATACTGAAAATTGTGCTTTTGCATAAAAACAACTTGCAAATAATATACAAATTATAGCTGTGCAAATACTTAGTGCAGTAAGCCATATTGCAATTTTTTTATCATTTGATAGCTTATTTGTTTTTTTGCCTGTCAACTCTTGCAGTAATTGCCCTTTGCCATCTGATATTAAATAATATCCTACATGTTTTTGTTTATCACCTTTTGCTTTATCAGCTAAATGCCATACCTTTTTTGCTATATATATTTCAGAAATCTTAGTTTTTTTGGCTATTTCTTTTATTGCATTTCTGTATACTATTTTTGTTTGATAATCCATTTTTTCATAGACATTCGCTGGATCTTGTTTTAATATATCTTCAACACCATTTATGTTTTCAAAAATTTCTAGCATACTAATTCTATTTAGATTTTTAATGCTTGTAATACAATTGCCCATTGATACTTTGTTTATAGCAATTTCAAAATGTTCTTTTTTTATGGCTTCATCTAAATCCATACCTGCTCTATTTACTTGTTCTTCTAAAATAGATATATATGGATATGCCTTTTTGCCGTACTTTTTTAATTTATATGATAAGTATTCAATAAATGGATACTTCATTTCTGTATGTTTTGTTAGTTTGTCTTTGTATTCTGATAGCTTGGTAAACTGCAATTCATCTTTATTTTTTTGTTCAACTAGTCTTTCAATTATATTTTCAACTTTGTATTTTTGGAGCTGAGAAACATATATCTTTTCACAAATTTGCCTAATGTTTTCTATTAAGGCAATTTTCATAAAAATGCCTATACTCCATATTTCTTCCATACTTAAGGTCTTCTTTTTTTGATATGCTTGTATATAATCACTTAAATTTTTGCCATCTATTTTATTATCTGTGTAATTTACAATCTCACTTGCTAAAACATACACTCTAGCAAAGCCAGCATAATTTCCATTTGCTAGCCCTAAAAACTTTGTATATTTATGTTTTGGAAGCTCTAACTTTATGTTTTTTACTGCCTCATCTATTACATAGTAATTGTCTAAAATCCACTCTCCTGCTGAATGTATTGGTATTTTTAATTTTGCATGTTCATTTAATAAATTATATGTTTGAGTAATTAACTCAAAATTTTCTTTTAATCTTGGAATTGGGTATGTTTCTTTATCCGAAAAGTTCTGTAAATTATGGCTTGAAGCCACTTTTTCTAAATAATCTTCTAATTGATTTTTACCTAAAATTGCACCTTTTATCATTAAGGTTTTATATTGCATTTTAAAATTCCACTCCTTGCATTATATGTTTACACATATTTTTCTCAAAAAGTGGAATTTTTATTCAAAAATCATAATTTTAGAATTATCTCATATATATGATTATGGGGTGGGTTTATGGTTGTTTTGAGTAAAAAGAGATTGGGTATTATTTCTAGTATTTTGTTAGTTTGTGTGTTTGTTTTTGTTTTTCAAATTGCAAATACTGATAAAACTGTTCCTACTGTTTCTTTGCCGGTTTCTAATAAGGTTATTGTTCTAGATGCTGGTCATGGAAAACCTGATGAGGGTGCTCAATCGAGTAATGGCACCACTGAAGCTGAAACAAATTTGAAAATAACTTTGAAGGTCCAAAGTTTGATAGAACAGTCTGGTGCTACTGTAATTTTAACTCGTAGTGATGAAAATGCTATTTATGACTTAGATAAAAACACTTTGAGAAAAAAGAAAATTTCTGATATTCATAATAGAGTAAAAATTGGTAATGAGAGTTCTGCTGATATTTTTGTTTCTATTCATTTAAATAAAATTCCTCAGCAACAGTATTATGGTTGGCAATGTTTTTATAAGCAGAATGATGAGAAGAGTACTGCTTTAGCTAAGAGCTTACAACAAAATTTAAATGATTCAATACAGAAAGAAAATAAAAGGGTAGCTATGAAGCTTGATAATGTTTATATTATAAAGCATGTGGAAATTCCTATATCTATTGTGGAATGTGGATTTTTATCTAACCCTGAAGAAGAACAGCAGCTTTTAACTGATGAATATCAAGATAGATTAGCTTGGGGAATTTATAATGGTATAATGGATTATTTTTATAATACATAAAAGGTTCTCTATTTTTTAAGAGAACCTTTTAATTTTTTAGTATTTTATATTGTACTTTTTATATTTTATTGCAAATATTACTCCTGCTACTATTACTAATGTTATTGCGACATATATTACTATACTAGCTCCTGTTTGTGGAAGTTTTCCTGTTGCTGTTGTGTTGTCAATTGTAGTATCATCATTTCCTAAGTTCCATTTGAAATTATCATTTAAGTAATCAAATAAGTTCTTGCTCGTTTTTCCATCTTTTTCATATGTCAATGCTTGATATAATGACACATCTTCTACTGGAAAATATTTTCCATTCTCATCATCTAGTACCATATATACATAATAATATTCATCATTTACTAGATTTAATTTATTTGTTATAGATTCAGACCTTCCTAGAGGAACTGTACCTGTATATATAGAATCTGCATTTTTAGCATAATCTAATAATTTTTGTAAACAATCTGTTTCTCCATTTTTTATAGCTCTTAATATACTTTTATCTGTTACTTTTCCTATTTTTACATTTATTTTTCTTGCATTTTCATAATTATATGCCTCAAATAAATGTGTTGAAGTCTCCTCATTAAGGAAGTAACATTTCATTCTTGTTCCTATTTTTTTAAGTGCTGGTCTTTCTATTTTTTGCGCTTCAATAATGCATTTATTTTGACGTACATTATTTACTATTTGTGTTTCATATATCCATACATAAATATCTCCAGATTTTTCAAGATATTTACTAATTGAAAATCCTGGTTTATTTGTTACTGGAAGATTTTCATTTTCTATCCATCCAGTATCAGGAACTGTTGGTGCTATTTTTCCATTAGATATAAATCCATAATACTTTCCATCTTCTTTTAATCCAGTTACCTTTAGATAAAAATCTTCTGTAACTGTGAATTTTATGTTTGATGGATCTGTCCAAACAATGCCATCATTTTTAGATACAGTAACTATACAAGTGGCAGTGTAGTTTCCATCTTTGGTCTTTACTGTTATTTTAGCTGTTCCTTCTTTTATAGCTGTTATTTTTCCAGCTGTATCAACTGTAGCTATTTGAGTGTTGTCGCTTTTCCAAGTAACATTTTTATTTGTTGCATTTGTTGGGTTTATTGTAGCTGTTAATGTAGCTGTTTCTCCAACCTTAATGTCTAAAGTCGATTTATTTAAACTTACAGATGTAACACTAACTTCAGTTGGTTTAGTACCATTCATAGAATATATTTCTTGGTCATAATATGTATTTGTTCCTGTTACTAATTTAGCCCATATAGAAAATGATTTTTTTCCTGAAAATTGTGTTAAATCAACTTTGAAACTTCCATCAGTTGTTTTAGTCCAATTAGAATCATTGTACATTGGAAGTTTATACTTTACTTGATTATTTATTTGTGATACCTTGGCATTATATTCATCTACTTTGGTATTATATTCTTTTACTTTATTTGTATAGTTGGTATTTGCTGTTTCATATTCTGTTTTAGCTACATTTATTTGTTCCTCTGTTAAATTGTTACTTATTGCATTTTGATATGTAGTATATTTTTCGTCTTTAATAGTTTTTAAATTATTGTATTCTTCTTTTAAAGAATTCATTTGTCTTTCTATTGTTGACAATTCAGCTTTTCCATTTTCCTTTATCGTATTAATTTCATCATAAGTTGCATTTGATATTTCTACATTTTGATAATACAATGTATAGTTTGTTACAGAACTTTTTACAGTTATCTTTCCTTTTCCCTCACTAACTATAAATGGAAATGATATTAGACTTTCTGGATCTAAATCCACTGAATGTGCACTTACTGTGCCTACTATTGCTATTAACATCAATGTTAGCAATAACAAAATTTTTTTACATTTACTCATTTGTTTCTTCCCCCATTTTTTCCTTTATTGTTATCTTTATATTAACACTCTTGTCGAATATTGTAAATAGCTTTTATATTTTTTCTAGTTGGAACCATGCTTTCTTCTGTCTATTACATATGTACTACCAGGTGTAGTTTTTGCTAAGTGTTTTACTTGTGCAGCAGTTTCGCCTATTTCTAATACATTTTTAAATCTACCTTCATCTACTACAACTACTGCAATTGATATACTTGTAAGTGGGAATTGTTCTATTATACATTTTCTATTTGGTACTTCTAAGTATCCTTTTTCAATATCTTTTTTATTAAAATATTTAAGTTCTCCTTGGTCAAATTCCAATACAATATTCTGACATATTTGCTCACAATTTATATTAGAAGTAATGGCAACAAAGTCATCTCCTCCAATATGTCCTACAAAATTTCCTTCATCTTCTGTATCATGTAAATGATTTGATATACATCTTGCTGTAAACTTAATCATTTCATCTCCATTTAAAAATCCGTAAACATCATTATATGCTTTGAAATTATCTAAGTCTATATATAGAATTGAAAATTGCTCATTATTAAGTAAGCGTTTTTTTATTTCTGCTTGGATTTGAACATTACCTGGTAATCCTGTCAGTGGACTTACTCTACGGTTTGTATCAAGCAAGCGTATTACATTTTTAACTGTATAATATAGATATTCCTCATCAATTGGTGCTTTTATATAATGTTCAACACATGCTTGCAAAATTTGTACCCTGTGTTGTTTTTCTGTTATTGATGAAATTACAATTATTGGAGTTATGCTATTGTCTTCATTTGCTCTAATTTTGTCACATAACTTTATGATATTTTCTTGTATTCCATCTTCATTTATTATTATCAAAGCAGGAATATTTTTAAGTACTGTTTCTATGTCTGTTGTTTTAGCTTTTTTAAATTTATAATCTTTTTCTTTTTTAAACAACTCTGTCAATTTGTTTTTTAATTCATTTCCATCATCAATTAAATAAATCTCTTGTGCCATTATTGGTCTCCTTTTATTATGGATTATATTGTAATTCTGCAGTTGCTTTTTCTGTATAGTCATTTACATTTGTAACTTCAACTGAAATAGTATTATTTCCTTCTCTTAAATATAAATATCCTACTTTAACTTTTTTTCTATTTACATTCGTTATTTCATACTCTTCTCCATTAAGATTAGCTTTGATACTTTTTATTCCGTCTTTATCTTCTATTTCTATAGATATTTTTTGTTTATTGCGTCTAAGTGTCATTTTAGGCCTTGAAGTAGAAGTAGTAATTTTTCTTTCAATTTCTTCAATATTTCCATTTGTATCTACTGCTATTATTTTTATTTTCTTTAAACCTACTGTTAATGGTACTTGTACAATCATTTCTGTTTGTCCCTGTTGATCTGCATTAACTGTAACTGGCTCCCCATCTTCCCATTGATATGTTATATATGCTATTCCTGTTTCATCTTTTGCCACAATCTTCATTTTATCGTTTCCATCTTTTGTTTCAATTTCAACAACTGGCTTTGTAATATCTACTCCTGTCAATAAATATTGTTTTTGAAATTTTACTCTTTTACCATTCATATCTTCTATTGTAAGATTTAAAACACTGTCATATCCTAAAAGAGTAATTTCTTCTCTCGCATTAGTACTTCCAATTGGTATAGCACTTTCTTCTCCATTATTCCAAGAATATACTAACTTCGAAATTTCAATATTACTACTAATTTGTACAATAGCCTTATCATTTACTCTTCCTATTGTAACATATGGTATATTTTCTGGTTTTCTGTCATCTATATCTTTATATAAGGCATATGAGCCTTGTCCTGCAAGAGTAAGTCCAAATACCATAATTATTACGGCAAAAAACATCACTATGCCTTTTATTTCTATTGGTCTGCCAGTTCTTATTTTTTTAGTTTTAACTTTTTCCTTCTTTTTATTTTCAACAGCAAGAATTTGATTCATATGTCCAACCTTCCTTTGTTACATTTTCACATAAAATATTATATCACAAGCGCTTTTTAATGTAAACAAAAAATAATGCTAAAATTACTTTAGCATTATTTTTATTGTTAAATTACATATTTCTTGATTAAAACTATTCCTCCTGCAATCATGCTTATTGATGCTAATGCAAGTGTAGCATATGTAGGTGCATTACCTGTTGCAGTAGTTAGGATAACTGGTGCTTCATCGATATCATCTTCTCCTTTTTTGTTATTGCCTGGTGTTGAATCGATATCTGGTGAATTATGTTCATTGTAATCTTCATAAATTTCAGCCCAGTTTGTTTTTAATCCCATGTTATTTTTTCCATTTATCCATGTAAGTATTATCTCTACTGTTTGGCTTTCTCCTGGTTTTATAAGGACATCTTTTAGTTGATCTGTTAGTACTTTTCCATCATCTGTTAATCTCCACTTTGGATTATCCTTTGCAACGAATTTTAGTCCTTCTGGAATATAGTCTATTATTTCTTTAGCATATCCTTCTATTTCGCCTTCATTCGTTACTTTAATACTAAATTTAAATTTTACAGTAGTTTTATTGATTCTGTCTTGACGAATTTCAACTTTTGCTGGTGGCTCTGGATTTTCATCCCCTGTATGTCCTGTTTTAGTAACAGTAGTTTTTCCATTGTATGTTACTATTGATTCTGTTACCCATTTTTTTAGAGCCAAGTCAAAATATTTTACTTTAATTTTTTCTATATCTTGGTCGTCTTCTTCAGGAACATTGTTATCTGGAGTTGAGTCAATATCATCAACTTCATTTCCATCTTCATCTGCGTCATCAGCTATTTCTGCTGTATTTATTATAATTCTATCAGATGTATTTGGCTCTGTTACTTTAAATGCAATTTTTATGTCTTTATAATCAGGCATTGTCATTGTTTCAGGATCAAATGCTTTTAATATATTATTTCCTTCAACAGTTTCATTTGCTTTAGATAAATAGTTTGTTTTAATAAATTTTGCTTCTTTTACATCAGTAGTTTCAGTTCCATCTTCTTTATACATTTTCCATTTAAATGCAGTGTTTATTGTGTTTTCTGGTAAGAATTCTAGTCCTTCCGGTAAATTATCTTTAACTTCTTCAGCATATCCTGCCACATTACCTTCATTAAATATTCTTAATGTGTATATAACTGTATTTCCATTTGCTACATCAACTGGATCTTTTGGATGTACATATTCATATTTGCCATCTGATGTTTTTGTAAATACTGGTGCTCTGTTTGTAATTTCTTTTTCATTTACACCTGTGATGAATTTTCTTAATGCTAAATCGAACTTTTTAAGTATCAATTTTTCAAAATCATCGTCATCTTGTTGTCCTGCAATGTATGTATCTCCACGTTCTATTTCTGTATCTTTGTATTCTGGTAATGTTTCATCTGTTGGTAATACTACATTTGATTTTTGTGAGTCTCTATCAATTATAGCATTTCCATTTTTATCAGTGAAATCTGTAATATCCGCAATATTTGTTATTTTTTCATATAAGCTAATATTGTCTTTTACTTTACATTTAATTTTAACATCAATATAATCTAATACATTTCCGTCAAATGCTTTTAATAAAACTTTGTCTGTATTGTTTGTTCTATCTTCATAGATTTGGTCTCTACTTGCAAAACTTGATGTTGTAGAAGATGTTATATTTGTTTTTACTGTTCTTCCATCTTCTGATAAAATCCATCCATATTTTGCATTTAGTTCGTCATCTACTATAAATTCTAATTGTTGTGGTAAATGGTCTGTTATTTCTGTTACATAACCGTCCAATTGACCTTCATTGTAGACACGAATAGTATATGTTACTATGTCACCATTATATACATTTACTGGTGTTTTTGGATGATTATATGTTGCTGTTGTTGAGCTTCCGTCTTTTAATGCATCAAGGACAACTTGTGGTTCTCTATTTGTAATTTCTTTGTTATTTACAGCTGTAATGAATTTTCTTAATGCTAAATCAAAGTATTTTCCAAACATTATTAAATCTTCAAAGTCATCATCGTCTTCTTGGCTTGTTGTACCATAGTTATCTTTGTTTACGTTATTTGGTTGAGAATCACGATCAATTACAGTTTCATTTCCATCTTTATCTTTATGCGCTGTTATTTCTGCTATATTTTTCAATCTTTGATCTGTTGATTGAGTAGGTGCTACTACTTTACACTCAACTTCCACGTCAACATATTTTAATTCTGTTCCATTAAATGCTTCGATTAGTTTGTCTGCTAAATAAGCTGTTTTTATTGTTTTTCCATCTCCTGATGGATTTGTCCATCCATAAGTTTGATTTATTGTACTTTCTGTATTTGGTACAAGTTCTAGTCCTGATGGTAAATAGTCTGTAAGTTCTGTTACATAACCATCTAATTCTCCTTCATTATATACTCTAATTTTGTATATTACCTTGTCGCCTGTTGTTACTGTTAATGGATCTTTTGGATGTACTTTATTAACTGTAGTTATAGTTCCATCGGCCAATTTAGTCAATTCTGATGCATCTACTTGAGGTGTTCTATCAACTGATGGTGCTTGACCATTTATTGATATGATAAATTTTCTTAATGCTAAGTCAAAATGTTTTCCACCCATTATTAATTCTTCAAAATCATCATCATCTTGTTGGCTTGTTCTATCATAATTATCTAAATCCACATTGTTTGGTTGTGAATCACGATCAGTTACATTTTCATTTCCGTCTTTATCTTTATGTGCTGTTATTTCTGCTATATTTTTTAGTTTTTGGTCTGTTGATTGAGCTGGAGCTACTACTTTACATTCAATTTCAACATCTACATATTTTAGTTCTGTTCCATTAAATGCTGTAATTAATTTGTCAGTCAAATAACTTGTTTTTATTGTTTTTCCATCTCCTGATGGATTTGCCCATCCATAGGTTTGATTTATTGTACTTTCTGAGCTTGGTATAAACTCTAATCCTGATGGTAAATAATCAGTAATCTCTGTTGCATAACCATCTATTTTTCCTTCATTATATACTCTAATTTTGTATACTACTTTATCACCATTATTTACTGTTAATGGATCCTTAGTATGTACTTTATTAGCTGTTGTTGTAGTTCCACTAATTAGTTTAGCTAACTCTGTTGCGTCTATTTGTGGTGTTCTATCAATTGATGGTGCTTGACCATTTATTGATATAATGAATTTTCTTAATGCTAAGTCAAAGTATTTTTCCTCTTCTTTTATAACTGTTTTACTGTCATTAAAATCTATCTTGCTTTTTTCTACTTTTACAACTGGTTGGTCTTTAGCAGAATCTGGATTTTCTACTGACCAATATGTTGATTTTGTTGTTGTATATGAACCAGATATTTCAAGCTTGATTGATTCAATATTTGCACTTGTTGGTACAGAAATGTAAAAATCCTCTCCAACTAAATTTTTGATTGACTTATTTGTTTGATCTTTGTTTGAATCTAATAATGTTATACTTGAAATTACAGTATTATTTTGGTCTAAAAATTTCGCATCAAAAGAATAATTTATATTTCCTTGTCTTTGTAGTCTAAATGGTCCAACTATGTAATTATCACCATTCTTTACAATTGTAGCATCTGTATCAGCTATCTTTATTGGGTTTGGTGTTACGTTACTATTATCAATAGTATATGTGAAATCTGCTTTTTGTGGAGTTTGTACCAGGTAATCAAATAATGCTTGGCAAGCATTTGCTCTATCCCATCCATCATCTCCAAAGTTGATCATTGATTTAAATGTACTATTTTCTGTTCCTTGTACACTGTTTAACCAAAAATCAATACTTGTAACATGATATGGGTCTCCTTCTGGGTTTGTATAATACCATACTGCTATTTGTTGTACTGCATCTATATCATCATCTGTTAATAGATTTAGTTCATTAATTGTTACATCTGTATTAGAAACTTCTTCTGCATATGCTGCTGCAGCATTCAATAAATTCTTTTTGTCTTGTACTGCTCTGTTTGCTTCTTCTGTTGTTGGGTTTGTTTTTGGTGCTACATAACAGTTGTCTAATATCCATAACAATGCTTTATATCCTTTACTTGAAGTGTCTGGTAAAACATTCTTATATTGATTTGGTGTTATACTGTTTGGATCTTTTAAATTAAAATATTGTGTGTAATGTGTTTCTTGTGGTGTTCCTGATACATAATCACTAGAACCAAATCCAGGGCCACCTTTTAAACAATATATTGTACTGTTTAAACCTTTATCATTACCATTTCCATCTGTTTCATAAATTTTCCATACATTTTTGTTATTGCTTGCAAGTTTATATCCATAACCTGAATTTCTCAATAGTTTAATATTAAGATACATACTACCTGTAGCTGCTTTGACTGTAGTAAACAAGCTAAGCATACAAGTTACTAGAAACAAAATTGTTATAAATATTATTCCTTTTCTTTTCATTGATTTACCTTCCTTTTAGTTATAATATTATACTTATATTTTACTTTCGTATTTTATCAATGTCAATAGCAGTTTTTTCCTATGTTACATGCGTTTTTTTAACACTATTTTTTATACTTACGGATATACATTTTCCATTTTTAAATTTAATTTTTACGCATTATATTACAATTATATTACATTTTTGTAACATTTTCAAGTTTTTTTAAGTTTTACTATGTCTTTTATTAGATTTCCGTAAGAGTTTATCAATTTATTGCAATAAAAAAATGAAACTTTATTAAGTTTCATTTTTTTGTGGAGGCGCCTATCGGAATCGAACCGATGATCAGAGTTTTGCAGACTCGTGCCTTACCGCTTGGCTAAGGCGCCAAAAATATTTAATTATAGTCACGAATAAGTTTGCTTACCAGCGACTCGCTAGCGCTCCCTGCATACTGATGTTGTAACTCACTAGCGTTCGAACAACCTCAGCAGCTTGGCTAAGGTGCCATTTTTTAATATAAAAAATGGAGCGGGAAACGGGGCTCAAACCCGCGACCTCTGCCTTGGCAAGGCAGCGCTCTATCAACTGAGCTATTCCCGCATATGCTTTTTTCAAAGCATATTTATAATAACAAATTTTCATAAAAAAGTCAAGGTACTAATGATAAAAAATCTATAAAATAATCAAATATATTCTTTTTTTCTATGATTTGCTTATTCTTTATGCTTAAATTGGCTATTGTTTTTCCAGCTATTTGCACTTTCGCGCTACCTATGACTCTGCCTTCTTCTACTGGTGCTTCTAAATAGTAAAGTGAATTTATCTCTATTTTCACATTATCAATATCTGTTCTCTTTACTGCAATCTTGGAATAGTCTAAGTTTTCAATCTCTAAATCTATGTTTTTTTGTTTTGCTTTATTTATATATATGCGCTTTTCATTTAAATATTTCCAATTTTCAAATTGTTCTTTAATATTTTTTTCAATATCAATCACTTCATAATTTTTATATGCATATTCAATCAATTTTATGCTGTCTAAAGTTCTGATTTTTTTAGTATCTGCACCCAACACTATTGTTATGATATCTAGATCATTCCTTTTGCACGCTGTTACTAAACATCTGCCTGCTCCATTTGTAAAACCTGTTTTTACTCCATACACTCCTTTTAGGTTTCCTAATAGTTCGTTTGTATTTCCTATTAAACTGCTTCTGGCATTTATTGTAATATTATAACTTTTTGAATTTACAACTTCTTTAAATTTTGGTATATTAAGTGCGTAATCTGCCATACATGCAAGTTCATATGCTGTTGTATAATGTTTCTCTTGATCTAACCCATGTGGAGTCACAAAATGACTATTTATTAATCCCATTTCACTTGCCTTTTTATTCATCAGGTCTGCAAAGCCTTCTATTCCTCCGCCAACATGTTCTGCTAAAGCTACGGCTGCATCATTTCCAGACTTTAACATTAGTCCATATAATAAATCATGTACTGTAATTTTATCATTTGCTTTTAATCCCAATCTGGAGCCTCCAGTTCCTGCCGCTTTTTTACTTATTGTTACAATATCATTTAGATTAGAATTTTCTAATACTACTATAGCTGTCATTATCTTGGTTGTGCTTGCCATCGAAACCTGCTTAAGTCCGTTTTTTTCATATAATATCGTTTTTGAATTTCTGTCAAATATTAAACCTACTCTTGCATTTAGCTTTAGTTCATTTGCATTTTTTGCAACAGTTTCAATTGTTTCTTTTTTTATCTCATCTACATCTATCATTTCATTATCATCTATATTAGCGTAGGAGATGGTATTTATATATAATATAGTAAACATTAAAAAAGCAAATGTTATCTTTTTTATTATATTATAATCATTTTTAAAGGGGTGCTTTTTGCCCCTGTCCCCAAAATCATCCTTTATCTTTTTCATATAAAAACTCACCTTTTACATTATATTTATAAAGGTGAGTTTTATGAATAATTTAATTATCTTCTAGCATCTCTTGCTTCTGCATCTCCCCAAGGCGTTCTTTCTTCCTCTTCTTCTGTTCTTTCTTCTTGTTTTACTTCTTTTATGTCGTCATTTACTCTATCTTTAGCTTGCTTTTCTGTTAATTCTTCTTCTCCTATCATATAATTAAAAATTGCCACAGCTTCATGCTTTTGATATCCTTGCTCTATAAAGCTTTCTATTATTTCATCAGAATGTTGCATTAAATACGTTCTATCATATTGAATCTCATCTTGTGGTTTTCCCATATTCTCCACTGCTTCATATGAACTAGTTTCTTTATCTGGATCCGCAACTCCTGTTTTCATGGATGTTGCTTCATTTACTTCTGCACTATTATAGTCTCTTCCTCTAACCTCAATGTCATGTGCTGCCCATTCTCCATTTCTTCCCTGTCTAGCTTCTTCTATGTCTAAATATCCATACTGATCAAATTTTACATTTATTCTAACATCTCTTACGTCTGGATCTCTTCTAGTTAAGTTTTGAGTTCTCATTACTTGCTGTGGAGTTTCTCTTGTCATAGGGTTGCCATCTCTTCCCATAGATATGGTCTCTTGTCTAATTGAAGTGTTTGATGGCTGAATATATTTAGAAGGCTGTAAGTCACCATTTTCATCAATATATTCTGCTTTTACCTTTCCGTCATTATCACGACTGAAAATTAAGCCTCTTTCTATTTCTGGATGATCTTTATACAAATTGCTGTTATCTCTAACTATTAATACATTATTTACTGGAATTCCCTTTTTAATTGCAATTTCTTGTTCTTCAACTCCTTCTTCTTGTTTTTCTTCTTCTTGCTCATCTTCTACTTTTTCATCCTTTTTATCTTTTTGCTCTTTTTTCTCAACTTCTTGTTTTAATTCTTCATGTTCTAGTAATAACTCTTCTTCTTTTAATCCTTCTGGTAGTTCGAACTCCGCTTCTTCCAATTTTAATAGTTTGAAAAATTCTTTATATTCATCTCTTAAGTTTTCAATATACTCAGATGTAAATTGAATTTTACCCTTTTCATCTACAGTTGCAATCAATTCTCCATCTTTATTATATATTTCAAAAACTTCTGCCTTTTCTTTTCCATTAGTTCTTTGTAATTTAGTAATAAATATATCATTGTCTATAAATCTTGCAGAATCAAACGTAAATTCTTTATAATATGTTATACTTGAAATTTCAGTATCTTTTCCTTCCCTCTCTGCTATTTGTGTATAGATTCCTGCCATTGTTTGTTTTACTTCTTCTTGTTTTTGTTCCATAACTAATCTCCTTATTTTTTTACTATTATATCATATAATGAAAAACTTGTGAAGAATAAATCTTCACAAGTTTTTTCTATACTCCAAATGACATTACAAAATCAGTGTTTTCATTTAAACGCATTACAAATGTTTTTGTTATACTCTTTGTACCTTCTTCATTTCTAATCTTTATATCGTACATATAAATATCCCCTTGCTTCCTTGCATTGCTTGCAGATATTTCATTTTTCTCAAAGAAGTTAGAACTTATATATTTTTGGAAGTCTGCTAGTGTTTTGAAATTATTAGACTTGAAAGTATTATCTAGTTTGCTATATACATAGTTATAGTCTTTATCATTTATAGCAGCAAAACATTTTTGAATATTTAAGAGTACTTTTTCTTCATCTGATGCTTTATTATACCTTTCTGTAAATTCTGGTAAGTTTATTGTATAAGTATCTAATATTACATTAAAATTCATTATTCCATTTTCATTAAATATGTAATAATTCTGATTTTGGTCCACACATATATACTGTGTATGACTATCTGCTTGTTTCTTTTGATATTTGCTTAAAGTCATCGTTCCTAATTTGTATATATTGCTTTTTACATAGTTTTCAAAACTTAACTGTGTGCCAAATTTTTTAGTAGAATATTCTGTATTTAATAATTTATATGCTCTAGTTCTGTTATATAGCAAATCTCTTTTATATGTATTAAATACATCTGTTATATATGTCTCATCATTAATTACTTTATATTGATATACATTGTCTATATCATTTTTAATGCTTTCTTCCACTGAAATTTGTATATTATCACCAGTTTTTAAATTAGCATATTTGGCTTTAACATAATCTTGTAAATATATTTTAAAAGTTTTGTTTTTCATATCTGTTTTTACTATTGCAGAAAAGTCTTGGTTTTTATTAGACTTAATATCCAGTAAATTTCCATATATAATATATACATATAAATTTTCTTTCTGTTCACTAACATACATATCATTTATTTCTACATTTACTTCATTTATCTTTGGTAACTTGTTTAATAAATTTTCCTTTGTAATACTAGCATATTTTATATAGTCTTCGTCTAACATATTGTATATTGCTGTAATGTTATTATTTTGCTCTCTTTTTATGCTTTCAAGTGCTTCGCCTTCTAGCATATAATTGCTATTAAAATTATTAAATATATTTGCATATGTACTATAAAATTTTTCGATGCAAGTTTTTACAACATAAAAGTCGTTTCTAATTTCTACAGGCCTTAGTTCCTTTGTAAGTTGATATGTAATTTCTTCAACTGGCACTTCGTCAATTGATGTTGCTGGACTTTTCTTTATATTTAGTATAAGTAAAATTGTTGTAATCAATATAACAATTATGGTACATACAATAATTATTAACATTTTAATATTTTTCATGAAATTCACTTATATAATAAATATTATTATATAAAACTCCTTTCTATTTTATTGTGGAGCTCTTAAACCGTATAAGCAACTGTTTACACCTACTCCTCCGTTTGGTGCTGCGCTCCTAATTGCGTTTCCACTTCCCGCATTATATACTTGGCCATTTCCTGCATAGATTTCAACATGTCCAGAATATATAACAATATCTCCCGGCTTCAACTCAGATTTTGATACTTTTGTAAATCCTTTTTTGGTTTCTAATGTGAGTTCTAATGTTTCAACGCCATCTGTGTGTTCTTCTGTTGTAAGATATCCAGCTTCTTGTAATACCCATGAAACAAATGTTGCACAACAACTTTTTCTTGTTTGTGGACTAGTTTTTGATCCTTCAAATGTAGGTGATAAATAATGTGAGCCTCTACTTAATGTATTACATTCTTCATATTCGTTTCCACCATATACACAATAAACATAATTGTTTTCTTCCATATATTGATGTATAATTTGTGCCCATTCAATTATAGCTCCCCCCTCTGGTGTAAAGCTATGTGTTGCGATATTATATCCTGTCTTAAATAGCAACCATTCTGCTTTTCTTCTTGTAACCAAACCTGCTAATATGTTTCCTTCACTATCTTTTGTAGGTGTATTCATATAGTTTTTATATAAAGCATGGTTATACATTGCATCATTTTCTGCTATACCGTATTCATTATCTTTTTCATTCCAGTATTTATTGTATGCATCTTTAAATCCAACTATATTTCCGCAATTATAATATCTACTAACTAATGCTATAATTTGATATGGTTTTAACCCCAAACCATTTGTTGCTGTCTCTACTGATGCTTTCATTTCAGATAATATCTCTTCTTCTATACTGTCTACTAGTTCATTATCCATTCGGTCTCCTTCTTTTAGTGTAGAAGGATCTATTCCTCTCGCTATAAATCTTGAACCTTGCGCCTCTATATTAACTCCATATCCCACTGTTCTATTTCCTGCCGAATCTTTATACACAACATATTGTCCGCCTTCTTCTCTTGTTCCCTCAAAGTACCTTATAAAAGACTTTAATGAACCTACACCTGATACCTCACTGAAATCTTTGATGTTAAATATACTAAGGTCAAGCTCTGTTACTCCATAGTCTTTATCAGTATATTTATACATTATGTATCTCATAACTTGTTCTAAGTTTTGTAATCTTCCGTCTTTCTCCATTAGACCAAATAGCCATTCAGCACCACTTACCATATTGGTTTTTCCTGCTGCTTCATATCTATTTGAATTTGGAATTTTAAAGTAGTCATCTAATAGTCCTAGGAATGTTGTTTTGTCATCAACCACAAAATTGTTTTTTACTTGTCTTTTTTCATTTTTATATGACTCTTTTGTTACTCCTTGGCTTCCTTTTTCACCAATTTTATTAATTACATTTCCTCTGGTTTCTTCTTTATACATTGTTCCTGTCACATCAGTTGTGAATTCTCTGCATTTATTTGTATTCCATTCTACAGTTTTACCTGCTGAAGGGTCTCCCGGTTCTTGATCATCTGCAAGAGATGAATCTTCATTTGCCGTGTTCTTTTCATAATTATGATAAGGTGTTTGTTGTTCTAGCTTATATGTTATTCTTTGTTCACTAAACCATGTTTTTGCATATGTTATTTTAACTGTAGGAATAACTGTAGTTGTGGTTATTTTAGTTGTTTTTAACATATTTCTTGGTTCGTTTTTACTTGTAGATTTACCTGTTACAGTTCCTTGGTGTTTCTTTTCCGTTGTTGTTTTACTATTTCTAATATAACTATATTTTTCCTCTTCTACATTTACAGTTTCGGTGTCCATAATTGTTAGTTCTATTCTACTATTTTTTACCATATCTGTAACTGCAGATACAAACTCAGGATTTTGTGATACCATAGTTAAATATATAAAAAAGTTCATTGGAGTACTATATTGTGAAATAGCACTTTTATAATCTATATGTTTTAAACTAATTATAACTTCATCTGCTTTTCCTGTTTTTTCTGTTTTTGTCCATTGTGCTATTACTAGTTTTCCTTCCTCATCTATTGAATAATTATTTTTTATTTTTTTCAAGGCTGAATCTGTATTCTTATCAGCTTCTTCCTTCATCTTTGAATATTCCATCCATGACATAGAAGTTGCTTGTGAATTTCCATTTGCATTTTGTTGATCATTCGCTCTATATATATATACTTGTCCATATGTATTTTTATAATAGCCACTTCCGTTTTACGTAGTGAGGTGTTTCTGTTACAAGTTGTGCCTCTAAAAATTTCCTTACATATTTTTTAGCAGCTTCTTCTTGTTTTTCTTTTAATGTTTCATCTGTGTCCGTATCATCGGTTTCTATATCTCCCAGTAACCACAGATCATCCATATCGAAGCCCATTTCTTGAATGTTATCAATAACTTTTTTGATATCCTCATCTTTGATAGTAATTGAACCATCCCACGAATCATCTGCTGTAAAAAGGTTTACGAATGAATTTATTACACTTTGAATAGTATTTCCTATTGTATCAAATATACTAAATAATGACATTGCTAATGTTACAATTACAATTATAGGTATCAATATTGCAGATATTATTGCTATTCTAACTTTTTTGTTTTTTAGAAGACTAAATCCATTCTTTACTGCACCAAGTACATTTCCAGTAGATACGTTTTTAGCTAAGTTAGCTCCATCTCTTACTGCATCTTTTGTGTCTTGAATAGTATCACTTGCTTTTTCTGCTGAGCTTTGTTCATTATTTTGTTCTTCATCCATTTTATCACCTTCTTTGCTAGATTTTTATTGTTATACTTGTTTTTGTATTTGTTTCTTGGTTTAGAGTTATATTTCCAAATTGTATCTTTTCTATTACTCTAGTTGGAGCATATATCTTATTAAATGAAATGTTTAATTCCGTAGTTCTTCCTGCTCTTAATAATAAATTATATTCTGGGATTTCATGTAAAAAAGCCCCATATTTCGTATCATTTTTATCTAACAAACAAATATCTTCGCTGTTTTTTCCATCACTAAGTAAAATTGTAGTAGAATTATTATTTTTTATTGCTATTTTGTATTGTTCATAACTTCTATATACTTTTTTGCTCTTTATTGTTATTTCTATATTGTTTGTTACTTGAGTTTTATTTATTTCTTGATTTTTTATAAAGTTATTTATATTAAGTTTTCTTTCCCCATCTTGATTTATTATTGTTATATAATCCTCGAAATTATTATTTGCACCTGTTCCACCTGTTGCTAACAAATTATCTTCATAATATGTTATTTTATATGTATATGAACCAGCTTCGGTATATAACAATTCTAAGTTGTATGTTTTTTTAGTTTTAAAGATTCTATTATAATAATCATTTATAAACACATTAATGTTATTATTAAATTCTTCTTTGCAGTCATTTGATAATAACTCATATGATTTTTGTGCTTGATTATTGTTACAATAATCAACAAAGGTTTTTATAATGTCAGTGTTCTCCTTAGTAACTGACTCTGGTACATTTTGTCCTGTTATTGTTGATTCAGTAGGCTTTTGTAAGTCTGTTACTTTTGAAATTGTGTTTGTGTTATTGTTATTAATTTTGTCTTCATTCTGTTTTTTTACAATCTGATTTGCAACCTGTATAATTATAAAAACAAAAGCTATAACAGCTATCGTTATTATTATCTTTCGTTTGTTTTGATTCCAGTATCTTAATAACTTTATCATTGTTATAGCTCTCCTTTATTTATTAATCTTTTACACCTTTAGCTGCTTTAATATACTTAACCGCTCTACTTGCTTCTTTTCCTGCATCAGAGCTACTATATCCACCCTTTTCAAGTGCAGATTTTAAGCTGTTTGTTAAGTTCGTTACTTTTTGCTTATCTCTTAAATCCTTTGCATCATATCCTTTTGCTTCTTTCATTACTCTTGCTATATATCCTTGTACATCTGTATCCTCACTGACTGGTCCTAGTTCCTTCTTTAATTTATCTTCTAGCTTAATTGCTTTTATAGCATTATCTCCATCTATTCCACGTGCACTATAATAAGCTCCTTGCTCTTTTTTAGCTTTAAGTTCTGATTTAGATAGTGCTGAGCCATCTTCATGTTTAAATTCGTGTTGATATATTGCATCATACTCTGTACTCTTTACATAGTCTCTTTCAGCCTGAGAAATAAGAGTATCTGGACCATAAGCACCTTCTTTATAAGCTTCTGAGATTGATGATCTTGCTGAGCTTATCGCTCCCGGAAGTGCTGCGCTACTTAATGCTGCTCCTGCTGTTGTATATTTCCAAACATCTCCTAATTCGTCTCCTGCTATTCCTGCAGCCATTCCAAGTATAGCTCCAGGTGCCGCTTTGCCTACTGTTTTTGCTGTGCCTATAGCTGCTTTCTTAGCAACATTAAACGTTCCTCTTGCTGTATTTCTAATTGGTTTAGGAATATATCCTATTCCTTTTTTAGCTAAATCTTTTACAGATTTTGCTCCATTTCCTATTGTTCTTCCAAATTTAATTGTTTTTTGTCCAAGATTTGTTCCGGCAAATTTGTTTCCGTAATTCTTTTCCTAAATTTTTAGTGCTGTCTCCCATCCATTGTCCAAAACCTCTAGCATCATCTTGTTTCCAAGCGAATGCTCTCTTCCACATTCCGTCCGTATTTTGTTCTGTTAGTTGAGTTTGAGTATCTTGGTCCGAATATTTTTCTGGATTTAAGTACATGTCATTATCATCCCATGTATCCACTGGTTGATTATTGCCTTGATTACCTGAATTGTTATCATTATTTTTATTTTGATTGTTTGATAATTCAGGTTTTCCTTGTTCTAAATTACCATTTGAATCTGATGTTCCGTTTTTGCCCACTCCCGTTTCAGCTAAGCTTGGAGTATCTGCTTCTGGAGTTTTCTTTGTTTTAATATTACCTTTTCCTCCGCTGCTTCCACCTTTGCTACCTTTTGAGCTCAAGAATTTTTTAGCCATATTCATTGCTGCAGCACCACCTGCTACACCTACTAATCCTCCTAGTGCTCCTGCTGTTGATGCTTTTTCAAATCCGAAGAATTTTCTTAATAGTTTTTCTGCCGGTGTTATGAATGCTAGTGCTATAATTGCAAATATTGGGTTTTTGGCTGCTAATTCTACTGCTGAACTAACAAATATTGTATATATAATTAAATGGAATGGCTGTAATAGTGCATTGAATATGTATTCTTTGATCCACATATCAAATGCTTGTGCTTTTCCATCTTTTAGTTTATCTATAGGATAGGTTAATGCTACTAATGGTGCTATTAAAGTTAAAAATGCCATTATTATTACCCTCTTCAAATAGTAAAAAGTAAACAAACATGTATATATTACCATCGCTATATAGAAAACCAGATATAAAAGTTTATTCCATCCATTATTGGATTGCATATTAAATCTAATTAATCCCATTAAATCAGTACTAAACTGCACATCTTTTCCCCCAGCTTTTACTGCTGTCTCACCATCATCTTCTACTATTCTTACAGTAATATTATTTCCATTTAACCCATCTGTTGCTCCATTCAATGCATTTGAAATTTCTTCAACAATAGTAATAGTAAATGTCATAATATAATGTAAACAGAATAGTAAACACATTGCAATGAGCCAATCCATCAGCATTTGTTTATACTTAGCCTTATCAGATGATGTACTGCTTATGATTATTCTAATTCCCACATATACAAGTACCAACATTAAACCAACAATTGCTAAATTTCTTAAAGCTACATACCAACTTGCTATAGTATCATGAAGTTGTATTGCAACTGATCGTTCCTGCATTTCTGTATTTCCATTCCATTGATTTGGATTAACAAAGTTTATATCCAGTGCTGGAATTAAATTTGCAAAAATTTTATCCGGAGTATATTTGAATGTAGGAATATAATAATCCGCACCTCCAAACAAAATCTTTTTATCCAAACCACTTTTCTTTATTTTTTCCATTGGTTCTGCGCCTGCTGGATACTGGAACTCATCATATTTTCCATTTTCATTTTTTAGAAAATCTTTTGGATCTGCTAAAAATAAATTTAAAACTCCTCCATCATCACTGTTATTCATTTGACCATCAACCAAAAACGCTTGTAGTCCTCCAACTACGACATCAAATAGAGTTTCTATCAAGTCAAATAGTGGATCTAATAATACACCGCCTATGCCAGCTTGAGAACGAACTGGAACTGCAAAACTAAGTAATGATACTATCATTATCGATATTACTGTCTTTTGTATTATTTTGTTTTTAGTAATTAGTTTTTTCATACCTTCCCCCTAATAAATTTCTTGTCTTCTCTTTTGGCTCTTCATCTGTGCTAATTTATTTAAGTTCGTTTCAACGAATTCAAATTCTTTTGCTGTAGGTTGTATTTGAATAATTGCGCTATCTGCTCCTACTTTTAGTAATCCTTCTCCTTTAAAGCAAGTGATTAAGAAATTTGCTTCTCCTTCACTTAGTTTAAATACTTCTTTTAAGTATTGTATTTCTGATTTATCTTGTGCTAAAAATAGCTTTGTATCTGATGATGTTAATACTGCTTGTGCCTCTGGCTTTTCATAGAAATCTTGGAATCTTTGTGAAATGATTGCCAAAGATACATTTCTTTTTCTGGCACGTCTAGCCATAGTGTTTAAAAAGTCTACGGCTTCTGGGTATGGTAAAAGCATCCATGCTTCATCTACTAGTACCCTTTTCTTTGCTGCTTTTGTTCTATCTTCACTATTTTTCTTAACATATTTTTCCCAAATCCATGCTAGCAAAATTTGTTGTGCTAGTGGTCTTGCAAATCTTTCTTCTAGTTGTGATATATCTAGGTTGATGAATAATGTACCATCTAATAAATCAAAGGTAGATTGTCCATCAAAATATGCCATTTGCCCATCATATTCTCTTATGTATTGTTTCATAACTTTTAATAAATAGCTGTAATGGAAGTTATAGTCATGATTTGTGTTTTCTGCCGCCTTATTTTGTATTCTTTTATACCAAGAACCTATTGTAGGCATCTGTTTTCTTTCTTTTCCAAGCATATTTCCCTCTAATCCGTTATTTGAAGCTTCATATAAGCTATTTGGATCAGATGTAATTCCATGTGCAGCATATTCTTCTGCAACTGATTCGGCTATTATTTGTTTTGTAAGTTCATTTACCTCTTGGCTTCTAGTACTACCTCTTGCCATTGTAAGTAAAGCTTGCGTAACGTCTTCAACTTTATTTTCAACATTAAGCACTAATCTGTCTCTACCAGTGATTTCGTCTTTTACGACCTCTGTTTCAATATCAAATATATTTATAACTGTTTTTGATGTTGGTGAAAGTACCACATTTATTCCACCTAAGCTTTCTGCAACTATACTATACTCGCCTTCAGCATCTAGTGCTAAGCTTTGTATTCCCATCAATACTGCTGAACGAGAAATTAAAGTTTTCATTGTAACTGATTTACCAGCACCAGATTTAGCAAATATAACCATGTTATAGTTTGTTAATGAATTGTGGAAATTATCAAACAAAATTGGCACTCCAGTTTGTTTATTTACTCCTAGTGGTATTCCTGAAGGATGTCCAACCTCTGATGTCGTAAATGGGAATACAGTTCCCATAGATCTACGGTCAAAGGTATGTACTTTTTTAATTTTATCTTCCATTAATGGTAAATTTGATTGGAAAGCCTCTTCTTGCATTGCCCATGCACTTTTTATATTTACCAAAGATTTAGACATTTCTGTTGCTAATAGCTTTGTATATTTGTCTAGGTCCTCTAGGCTATATGCAAATAAAGTTGCTACAATTGATGCTTCGTAAAGTTTATTATATCCTGCTGCTATTTCATCTCTTAATTGCTCTGCCTCAAATCTTTTTTGACTTAATGTACTTTCTCTATTGATATTACCCCTATCTGCTGCCACAATTCTTTCTGTTTCTAGTTCATTTATAACTCTGTTTAATTCATTTTGTGATCTAGATTCTTGAATTGGATTTATATATATTGATGTGTTTATATCTCCAAACAAATACATATCTCTAAATAGTTCTGGAAATGTACACATTCTTGGTAAGCTTGATACAAAAAAGCTTCTTGCATATCTTGTAACATTTGATATTATTTCTAAGTGATCTATATTACTTGTATCAACTCCAGATGGAGCAATTAATTCTTTTATTGTTTTCTTTTTTAGAATTTTAAATTCTTCTGGCTTTGTGTAGTCATTATGCTGATTTTGTATTACTTCTTCTCTTTGTTTGTTTTTCTTGCCCATCTTCTGTACCTCCCTCAACATTAGTAGTTTGTTTTTTAGGTCTTCCTCTTCTTTTTGCTGTATCTTGATTTACTTTTTCTATTGCATTTTCTGCAATGTCTTTTCCTACAATATTTTTATTTTGAGCAATAATCATTTTAGCCATTTGATCTATTAAATCTTCCTTAGATTCTTGTTTTCTTTCTAGTGCTTGTTCTTTTTCTGATTTTGCTTCTATTACTTTTTGATTTGCTTTATCAAAAGCCTCTTTTTCAATTTGTTCATTAAGTGCTTTCATTTTTTTGTCTACAACATCTGGAGCTGTAGAATATAGTTCATCATATCCAGCTTCTATTGCTTTATCTACTCCATAAACCTCTGCATCATCACGGTTATATGCAACATATAGTAAGTCTACTAAATCATTTGAATTAAGTACTCTTCCGTTTACACCACATACTCCTAAAGTTCTAATAATTGATTGCGCTCTTGTGTATAGTTCTGAAAAAGCTAAGTTTGTAATTTCTTGTCTGTCAAAATTGTTTTCTCCTAGTTCCTCTGGATAGTATGGAATAACTACATAATATTTTTGATTTAACACATTTTTATTTAAGCTCATTTTTTCTGTTGTATAAATTATGTCTTTTCCATATTCATATAGGTTTGTTGTTTTAGTTAATTCGTAAAATGCTGCTTTTATTTCTTCATCTGTATAATTTCCCGAGTTAACCATTTTATCATATTGTAGCTTTTCCTTTTCTAATTGGCTTTCTATTTCTTGAACTTTTGAACGATATGTTTGTATACTGTTCTCTAAGTTTATTGTTCTAGTTTGTGTGTATATTTGTACTGGATGTCTTAATGTATTTAAGAATTGTATAAATCCTTCTTCAACTGCGTTTTTTTCTACTTCTGACATAAGGTCATAGTTAACACCTTGACATTCTACAACCATTACATATTTTGTACCTTTTTTAGTTATAATCATGTTATCTTCAATTTTGTCAAACTCCATAAAATCAAATACTGATTCTACTGTATATGATTTTGTTGTTTTTTCTGCTGATACAGTATTACTTGTTTTTTGAGTATTATCTGTTTTTTGGTTTCTTGATTTAAAATATAATATACAAAGAATGCCTAACAAAAGAAACATTACTAATAAAACAGCTATTAATATCATTGTTATTGTATTAATCGTCATTATTGTTTCCCTCCTTGTATACATATATTTTTTTACCTTTTGCCTTGAATTTTATTGCTCTTTTTATTATATCGTCTATATTTTCTCCACCTGTTTTTTTGCTAAATTCGAATTTTGCTATTTCTGGAACTTTTATTGTTCCTATTCCAAAACCGAGTAGTGCAAATAATGCCACTATTGCTATTCCCACCATCGTCATATTAAGTAATTTAAATATAAAGTAGAATATTAAACCTATACCTGCTGCAACAACTGTATATATTAAGCTTTTAGTAGAAAATATAAATAGTATTCTATTTTCACCTTTTACATTTCTGGGTAAGTTATATGTGCCCATTATGCTTCCTCCTTTGTTTATTTATATATCTATTTTTACTCAATATATATTATATCAAATATTATCGAAAAATGTAACTACAAAATAAAAAAAAGTGCATAAAAATGCACTTTTTAATATAATTGTAATATTTTTGTAATGTTTCTGTAATATTATCCTGTGATTCCTTGTGCTAATCCTACTACAACTTTTGTAATTGCAGATGCACCAAAGATTAATATTGCACCAACTAGGTATGGAATCATTGTCTTTTTGTATTCTGCTTTTTCTGAAGCACTACCCATCATGTATTTAATACCTAAAACTAATAGTATAATAACAGCTACTACTACACCTACTGTTGTAATAATACCAATTAATTGATTTCCTATTTTTGTTACATCATTTTGTGCATTACTTGTAGTTCCTTTTAGGCCTCCTGCTATATTGGCTGCATCAATACCACCATTAGCACTAACCATAGTAGTTAATGTCATAGAAATTACTGCAATTAATAATAGAACACTTGCTAACTTAATTGTTCTTTTCATAGTTTATCCTCCTTCTTATTTTTTTATTGTATATAAATGTTTCATTTATGAAACAATTTTAAAATCAAATTTATCTTAAAATAGTTATTACTAACTTCCAAATTCCAAACGCTCCAAAGATAACTACGCATCCAATAACAAATGGAATTAAAGAGTCTTTTACTTTTGCTTTTTGTTCTACACTACCTGTTATAAATTGTATTCCTAATACAGATCCAACAATTACAGCTATTACCGTTCCTAGTATGAGTAGTACATTATATATTATATCTGATAAATTTTTTATTTTATCTCCTGCTATCATATCAGATGATGATCCATTAGTTATAAATCCGTCTGCTCCCTGAATAATATTAGATATAGTTGTAGCTTGTACAATATGTGTAGAACAAATCATTAATATAAAAATTATTAAAATAAAAAATATTTTTCTTTTCATAATTCGTTCTCCTTTTTATTATACTATAATTATTATTATGTTGCAATACATTATTTTATTGCATCTTGTGTAAGTTTTGCAATCAATCCAACAGCTGTAGATGCTGCTAGTAAAAGCACTACCCCAATTATATATGGTATCATACTTTTTTTGTACTCAGCTTTTTCCTCCACGCTTCCAATCATATATTTAATTCCTAATACAGTTAATGTAATAGCAGATATAACTATTCCTATTACAGTAATTGTTCCTAAAATGGGATTTACCTTATTCACTATCTTATCTGAATCTGTAGAAGAAATTCCTCCTGGTTTATAGTTTCCAGGATTATCTATAGGATTTCCTGTTGCAATACTATATGTTGGTATAGCAAATAATATTAATATTAAAAATACTATTGCTATTATCACTAATTTATTATTTTTTATCATATTTTTCTCCTGTAAACGTACAATTTTATATATTATAACTGATTTTTGCACATTTTTCAAGTACTAATATAGCATATATTTCTATTTTTGGCATTATTTTAATACAAATGTAACGAAAATGTAATGTTTTTGTAATAATTTTAAGTAAATTAATACAAGGAACCCTCTACTAATAGGTGTTCCTTGTATTAATTTATATATTTCAAAGAAGTAAATTATCCCTTTACCAATTCCATTTTCCTAGTGTTTCTTTTGGGTGATCTAATTTCCATGCTATAATATTTGGCAATTAGTTCATCTAGTTCGACGCTAATTTGATAAGTAATACTATAGTCTTCTCCATTAAGAATGCTGTTGTTTAATCTTTCCCTTAATTTACAAATTTCATCATTTAACATAAAAATCACTCTCCTTTTTATATTTTTTCTTAAGTATATTTCTAAAATACCATATTTTTACAAATTAGTCAATTGTTTTTTACTTATTTTGTGGTATTTTGCCAATTTTTCGTTCGACATTTTTCTACATTATTTTACAACATATCACATTATCTGTGTCGATTTATTAAATTGCTTTTTTTTATGCTATTTTTGTGCATTTTATTTGTATAAATTCGACAAAAAATCTCTCCAGAATTCGGAGAGATTTTAATATTATTTATTAGGTTCAATTATTGACAATACTTTATTTTCATTTTTGAACATTTCATTTAAAATATTTTGTGTATATTCTTTTGTTACAGTTTCAAATTCTTCTATATAGTCAAAGCTTTGAACTTTTTTCATAGTATCTGCTAAAAACATTCTAGCTATATTAGCAACACTATTGTACTCTATAACATAATCACCATAAAGTTTTCTTCTTGCTCTTTCAAATTCTTCATCATCTAATCCTTGTTGTTTTAGTTGTTCTATTCTATCAGTTATCTTTTTAGCAACTTTTTTAGGTTCTTTTGAAGCTCCTGATATCAATGTGTGTGCATATTGTGCACTAAATTCATAATCAAAATCTGGTTGTGCTAATAATAATCCTTCTTCATATAATTCCTTATATAGTTTCGAGCTCTTGCCTATGATTATATTTAACAATATTTCAATAGCTATATGTTTTTTGATTGCCGCTTCTTGATTGTTTTCAATGTCTTTGTATGCCATCATAAATATTGGTGTACTTACTTCCATTTGAGCTATTTTTTCTGGCGTATTTATTTTATCTTCTTTTGCAGTATATATTCTTTTTATATCTGCTTGGTTTTCTTTTGGTAATAAACGTTTTTTAATTTCTTCCAACAATTTTTCTGGTTCAAAATCTCCACATACTACCATTGTCATATTTGATGGATGATAAAATGTGTTATAACATTTATACAATACATCTGGATCTATTTTGCTAATTGATTCTACTGTTCCTGCTATATCTATTTTTATCGGATCTTCTTTATACATACAGTCTAGAGCATTCATATATAATTGCCAGCCAGGATCATCATCATACATTTTTATTTCTTGGCCTATTATACCTTTTTCTTTTTCAACATTTTCATCTGTAAAATATGGATGTTGCACATAGTCCATAAGCTCATCTAGGCCTTCTTCAAAATGATCAGTACATTCAAATAGATATGCTGTGTGGTCATTTGTTGTATATGCGTTTGCATCAATTCCAAGTGCCATTAAAGTATCTAAACTATTTGTTCCATCTGGTTGTTCAAACATTTTATGTTCAAGAAAGTGTGCTACTCCATCTGGTATATATACTTCCTCTCCTGTTTTTGGCATTATAAAGTGATTATCTATTGAACCAAAGTGTGTTCCCCATATTACATATTTCTTTTTTGTATGTTGTTTTGGTATTATAATTACTTGCATACCGCTTTCTAGTTTTTCAACATATGCTTTTTCTTTAATTTTTGAACTTTCTATAATTTTCATCTTTTCACCCCTTAGTCTTTTAAAAAATAAATGGTATTGATATTTATGTTTTGTGCTAGCTTAACAATTTGGTCTTTTGTTACTGCTTTTATTTTGTCCATGTATTCTTTTAAGTCTACAAATCTATTAGCTAATTCTTGTCCATAATAATAGGTTATTTCTGTATCTTGTTCTTCTGATATTCCTTCAATAGAAGCTATTATTAGTTCTTTACTGTCTTTGATGTCTTTATCTGTGAAATTACCATTTTTCATATCTTCTAGTTGTTGTTTTATTGTATCTAAAGCTTTTTGATAATTTTGTATTTCAATTCCTGCACGAATAAATATACAATTTTTAGTTCTATTATAGTTTGATCCTGTTGTATATGCTAAACTTGCTTTTTCACGTACATTTTGGAATAATTTCGAGTTTGCTCCTCCACCTAGTATTGCATTATACACAGCAGATATAAATCTACTATCTTCTGCTGTTTCATTTATATTTAAGCCCATTACTAGTTTTCCTTGTGTTACTTGCATACTCTCATTTATTATATTTGGCTCTCTAATTTCTATTTGTTCAGTTGTTTCATTGTTTACAATATACTCAGGTTTTCTAGCATTTAGTTTTTTAATGTTTTCATTTTGTTCTATAGTTTGTTTTACTTTTTCTTTATCTATAGTGCCTGAATAGAATATATCAATTTTACAGTTATCTATTAATGTTTTGTAGTAGTTATATAATTCTTCTGGTGTTATCTTCTCTAGGTCTTCTATATAACCATATTTATATAATCCATATGGTTTATCTTTAAACATTTCCTCAATACATCTGTCATAAGCATATCTAGCTTTGTTATCTATTTTGGCTTCTATAATTTGTTTTAGATTCTTCTTTTCCCCTTCAACATATTCTGGTTTAAATTTGTTAACTTCTATTAATGGATTAAATATTATGTCTGTTAAAATATCCATTGCTTCTTTTAATATATTTTCTGAAGATGGTAGAAATTCTTCACTTAGTGTTTCTAAATAGAATTTCATAATGTGGTTGTCACCTGTTTTTTCAACACCACAGTCAAAACTAGCTCCATATAGCATTTCTAATTTTTGACTAATTAAATCTTGTGATGGTATGTTTTTAGTGCCTCTTCTTAATACTGCTGTAAGCAGAGCATCTAAAGTTACATTTTCTTTTTTTAGTGGTGTGGCTAAAAATATTGCGTTTAAGTTTGTTTTATAGTTTTCAGTATAAATTTGGTGTAAAGTTATACCTGGTTTTATTTCTTGTTTTTGATAATTCATTCTTTCTCCTCTTTTCTTTTTTAATTCATGTATATTATAATCTAATTTTGGAAAATTATTCAAGAGCATTTTTAAGATTTGCGATTTAAAATTATTTGGTAAAATTTGTAAGATGTATTGTAATTGTTACTCATTGTTGATATAATGGTCGTATCCTTTTGCAAAGGAAATCTTTGGAAAGGAGGAAAGTTATATGACTTCATTTGATTTAATCTGGAAACTCATGGTTTTGTTACTTAGTACATATAATGATGATGCAGATGACAAAAAAGATTAGAAATAATCTAATAGGAGAGTATGCAACTGCTCTCCTATTTTTTTGCAAAAAAATGAACTAAATGTTGCAACCCATTTAGTTCGAAAGCTATCTGACTTCATTGATAACTTGTGTTAAACATAGTATACTACTTTTTTTATTATATGTCAAACTAATTTAAATAATTCCTTATATTTTTTTGGAAATTATTGTAATAATTTTTTAGCAACTTCGTTTATTGTTTTTCCGTCTGCTGATGCTCCTAATTTTTCTTTTGCAGTTTTCATTACTAAGCCCATTTCTTTCATGGATGTTGCGCCTAGTTCAGCAATTATTTCTTTTACTTTTGCTTCTATTTCTTCTGCAGATAATTGTTCTGGTAAGTATTCCTCTAGTATAGCAATTTCTTGGTTTATTTGGTCTAGCAAATCTTGTCTTCCACTTTTTTCATAATCTGCAATTGAATCTTTTCTTTTTTTAGCTTCTTTTGCAATTATTTCAACTATTTGGTCATCTGAAACTTCTATTTGTTTGTCTTTTTCAACTTGTAGAATAGCAGCTCTAACCATTTGGATAACATTTTTTCTAATTACATTTTTCTCTTTCATAGAGTTTTTTAAATCGTCTAACAATTTTTCTTTTAACATACATTTACCTCCCTATTAAGCAAAAATGGATTGAAAAATTCTAATAACTTTCAATCCATCTCTTACTTTTTAAAATTTTCTTTTTCTTGCTGCCTCTGATTTTTTCTTTCTTTTTACACTTGGTTTTTCATAGTGCTCTCTTTTTCTTACTTCTTGTAATACTCCGTTTCTAGCACATTGTCTTTTAAACCTTTTTAAGGCATCTTCTATATTTCCGTTATTAACTTTAACCTCTGACATTTTTGTTCCCCTCCCTTCAGTAGTTACACTCTTACGTGTGGGATTTTAACTGAAAATTATTATTTTTACGTTAATTATTATAACTGTATTGGGTAAATTTGTCAATATTTATATAAAATTTTCTAGAAAATACTTGTACTATTTATCAAAATCGAACAAATCGCCTAGTGGTTGTGCTTCATTTACTCTTTTTATAGCTTCTGCAAATAGTGGTGCAATAGATAAAACTTTGATTTTGTCTGTTTGTTTTTCTGTGGTTAATGGCACTGTATTTGTAATTATCAATTCTTTTATTGGTGAGTTTTTAATTTTCTCTATTGCAGGTCCACATAAGACTCCATGAGTACATGCTGCGTATATTTCTTTTGCTCCGTGCTCTTGTAGAATTTTAGCTGCCTCTACCATAGTTCCGGCAGTGCTTACCTCGTCATCAAATATTAATGCTGTTTTTCCTTCTATGTCTCCTATAATGTTTGCTGCTACTGCTTTATCGTCATTGCCAGTTCTTCTTTTATCTATTAACGCCATAGGACATTTGAAATACATTGAGTATTTATATGCTTTTTTAGAGCTTCCTGCATCTGTTGCTACTACTACTTTGTTTTCAATTTCTTTTCCGTCAAAATATGCTTGTAATATGTGTTGCCCTGTTAATCTATCACATGGAATATTGAAATATGCTTGAATTGCCGGATTATGCAAATCGCAGGTGATCACTCTACTTGCTCCTGCTGCTTCTAGAAGTTCTGCAAATAATCTGGCTGTTACAGGTACTCTTGGTTGATCCTTTTTATCTGATCTTGAATATATAAAATATGGAAGTACTACGTTTATTCTGTGTGCTGATGCTCTTTTGGCAGCATCAATCATAATAAGTAATTCCATTATTCTTTCATTAACTGGCGGTTCTGTTGTTTGTATCAAATAAATGTCTTGTTCTCTTACTGTTTCCTTGAATTGTATAAAGTTGTTGTCATTTGCAAATTTATAGCATTCAACTTTTCCCATTGGTAAATCCAATTCTTTACATACTTCTTTTGTAAACTCTTCTGCTGTAGGACATGCGAATATTTTAATATTTTTCATATTTAATTCATTCCTTCCTTTGAATACAAATTAGGTTGGAAAATAATTATAATTATTTTCCAACCTCTTATAGTATAGCTTCAATTAAGAAGCACTCTTCCAAGCTGTCACTTCTCCATTTTTCAAGCTCTTTTGTACATCAATTACTCTTTGGTTTTCTGAGCCTCTCCAATCCAATCTAGGATTGTGAAGTGCATCAACATATTGTCCATCTACAAGAACATCTAGATATTTTAACACCTCTTTGTCCTTTAGATAGTCATCAAATTTAAATCCTGACCAAGCCCATAAATTTTTATCTGGAAATTTCTCTTTAAAAGTTTTAGCTAGTTTTGTTGTTCCCTCTATATTATTTGGGTGCATTGGCTCTCCACCTAAAATTGATAATCCTTCTACATTTTCGTTTTGGCAAAGCTCCATTATTCTGTCAATAGTTGCATCTGTAAATTCTTTTCCCCCATTGAAATCGTGTGTTTCTGGGTTAAAGCAATTTTTACAATTAAATGCACAGCCTTGCATAAATATAGATACCCTTACTCCTGGTCCATCTGCTATATCCATTTTTCTGATTTTATTATATTTCATAGTTAATAAATCCTTCTTTCTAATCTACTCGTCGTCTTTGTTATCAATATGGAGAACCCTCTCCTTAATCTCTTGTGTTCTTCCCTTATTCCAGAATTGGCTTCCAATATATCCGCAAGTTCTTCTTGCTACATTTAATGTGTTATGATCTCTATTTCCACAGTTTGGACAATACCATTCTAAGTTTTCGTCTATTAAAATTTCTCCATCAAATCCACATTTTTGGCAATAATCTGATTTTGTGTTCAATTCTGCATACATAATATTATCATAAATAAAGTTAATTATTTGTAATACAACTTCTAAGTTGTCTTGTAAGTTAGGTGTTTCTACATAAGATATAGCTCCACCTGGGCTTAGTTTTTGGAATTTACTCTCTAGTTTTAATTTAGAGAAAGCATCTATATCTTCAAATACTGGTACATGGTATGAATTTGTGATATAGCTTCTATCTGTAATTCCTTCAACTGTTCCAAATCTTTTCTTTAAGCATTTTGCAAATTTATATGTTGTAGACTCAATTGGAGTTCCATAAACACTGTAATCTATCTTCTCTGCTTCTTTCCATTCTTTGCATTTGTCATTTAATTTTTGCATTACTTTTATTGCAAATTCTTCTCCTTCACCATTATCAGTATGGCTATGTCCTGTCATGTATTTTACACATTCATATAATCCTGCATATCCTAATGATATTGTTGAATAACCATCATGTAATAATTTGTGAATACTTTCACCTTTTTTAAGTCTTGCTAAAGCTCCATGTTGCCATAATATTGGTGCAACATCACTTGTAACTTTACTTAATCTTTCATGTCTAATTTGTAGTGCTTTATGGCATAATTCTAATCTTTCGTCAAATATTTTCCAGAATTTTTCTTCATCTTGTTTTGATGATAATGCAACATCAACTAAATTGATAGTTACAACACCTTGATTAAATCTTCCATAGTATTTTGGTTTATTTGTTTCTGGGTCTACATATGGTGTTAAGAATGATCTACATCCCATACATGGGTAGCAGTTTCCGTTTCCATTTTTATCTATTTTAAGTTCCTTCATTTTCTTTTCAGAAATATAGTCTGGAACTAATCTTTTAGCTGTACATTTGGCAGCTAGTTCTGTTAAATACCAATATTTGCTATCTTTATGTATGTTGTCTTCTTCTAATACATAAAGAAGTTTAGGGAATGCTGGTGTAATATATACACCTTTTTCATTTTTAAATCCTTCTATTCTTTGTTTTAAGAATTCTTCAATTATCATTGCTAATTCTTTTTTGTATTCATCAGTTTCTCCTAAATACATACAAACTGATAAGAATGGTGCTTGTCCATTTGTATTTGTCATTGAATTTACTTGATAATTGAAAGTTTGAACACCGTCAGATACCTCTTTTTTAGTATCTTGTTCAGCATATTCTTTACATTGTGCTTCGCTTAAGCCTCTTTTTTTGTATTTTTTATAATATCTATCATAACTGCTTTTTACAAATGGTGCTAAGTGTGTTAATGATACTGTTGCTCCACCATAAGTAGATGATGTAACACCTAATATAATTTGTGTAGCAATTGTCATAGCTGTTAAAAATCTATGTGGTTTTTCAATCATAACACCATTCATTATTGTTCCATTTTGTAGCATATCTTCTAAGTTTATTAATTCACAGTTAGTTAATGCATTTTGTGCAAAGTAATCTGCATCATGGAAGTGGATAATTCCTTCGTCGTGAGCTTTCACTACATCCTCTGGTAGTAAAAATCTTCTAGTAATATCTGTACTAGTAATTCCTGCTAAGTAGTCTCTTTGAGTTGTAACAACTCTTGCATTTTTATTTGAATTTTCATTGTTCCAATAATCACTTTCACCATCAATTAATTCCTTAATTGATTGATCTGTCGTGTTTGCTTTTCTTACTAATTCTCTAGTATAACGATATGTAATATATTTTTTAGCTAGTAGATATTTTCCAAAAGACATCAATTGCTCTTCTATAATATCTTGAATATCTTCTACCAAAATTCTTTTTTTATCTAAATCTTCAACATAATCAATTATTTGATTTATTTCCTCTTTAGTTGCTCTTTCTCTTGGTTTCACTTCTCTGTTAGCTTTTTCAATTGCTACTCTGATTTTTGATTGATCAAAATCTACCAATTTCCCATCTCTTTTTACTACTTGCATTTTTATTTCCCCCTATATGTATCTTATAGCTTATAATAGTTTAGATATTTTTATAATCTCTAAACAACATCTTTTCTTTTGTTTGACATTATCTTATATCACTCAAAAGATAATGTCAAGCAGTTACAGTTTATGTAACCGTTCTGCGTTTTGCTTGATATATACAGCGTTACGTGTTTTTGTCAATTAGTTTTATTTGTGTCTTTCAGTCAATTTGTTTGTAGTTTTTTGTCTATTTTACACGTTTTTATTTTTTATAGCAATTATTATTACAATTTTATTACATTTGTTTAAAAATCGCTCATTTCTAAACATTTTTAGCATTTCATAAATTGTATCCACATTGATTTTGCTTGATATTTCAGTAAATTTTGCCTCAATTCTTTCAAAAAAATGGTAAAAATATTTTTGTTTTATTTTTTAAAGTTTTTTAAAAATGATTTTTTGAATATTTTTGATTTTTGGTTTCATTGTTAGATGCACGTTTTCATATTTTTCCATATTTGTTAATACTTTTATATATTTTTCTATTATAATTTCATTCTAAAAAAACTCGTTTTTTAAAAAACGAGTTTTTTGATTTTTTTATTTTTTAATATTATTTTTTATTACGTTTTAAATGTATTTTGTGTCGTTGTCTTTTTGTTGTAGTTATTTTTCTAGCTTTTTTATGTTAGATAAGAATATAATGTCTTCTATCATATCTAATATTGAATAAATTAGAATTACAATTCCTATTGTTACAACTATGGCATTTGATACAAATATTGTATATAGCCCACATACTATCATTACAATAGAAATTAATAAACTGCATATCCAAGTTGGTGATTCTACTAGTTTTAATTTAAACGATAAACTTAATCTTATTATTCCTGTGTAAACTATCCAAATTCCTATTAACACTCTAAATATTGTTTCGATTTGGCTTTTATAAACTATTGTTATAATTCCAAGGATGATAGCTATAATTCCATATGCTATGTCATAATTGTAAAAGTTATATTTTCCTCTTGTTAGGCAATAATCTACTAATTTGTATAGTCCTACTATAATGAAAAGTATTCCTACAATCAACGATACTACCTTTGTGCTTCCCTCTGGGTTTGTAATTAAAAGTATTCCAAGAATTGCAAATACTAATGATGTTAACAAAGATGTCCATCCTGTTCTTTTAAATATTTTTTCAAGATATTCCATATTTGTTGCTCCTTTCATTTTTATTTATATTATTATATTTATCATTAAATTTAATATTTTTCAAGACTAATTATTAGTTTTTTCCTCATTTTGTTTTAATGGATCTGTAATTAAAATGAATTTAACATTTCCATTCATTTCTTCATCCATTTCTGCGAAATTCATATATTCTTTTGATAATTTTTCTAGTGCATCAATTCTACTTGTAAGGTTATGAATGTCTCCATTTACTGTAGAATATAGCTTGTTAATTGCTTTTGTGTTAAACTCTTTTATTCCTTCTGATAGTTCTTTTGCACCCTCAGCAATATCACCTGATTTTTCAGTTAATTGTTTACTTGCTGAATATAATTCTTTTACACTTGCATTAAGAGTGTTTGTTCCGGCATTTAATTTATTTGCACCTGTTTTTAATGTACTTATTCCTTCAATTAATGCTGCTGATTTTGTTGATAATTCACTTGTTCCTGCAACTAATTCATCTGATTTTGTATTCATTGCATCTAAGCCTTTAGCTAATGCTGTTAAGTTTTTATCTAAAGAATTTGCTCCTACTTTTAATCCAGGCTCTTCTTTAGTTCCTTTTCCGTCTAGTCCTTCTTTAATAGATGCCACAGTTGTTTGAGCTGTACCTACTGATTTTAGTAATTCTATTGATTGTTCATTTGCTGATATATTTTGTTCTAATAATGCAATAGTTTGTTTATTCATTTCTATTTGTTGTGTTAATGTTGCTTTTAATTGTTCATCTGTTGCACTGTTTTTTTGAGCTGTTAATGCAGTTTGCATAGTTTCTAAGTTTGCTTTTAATTTTTTATCTGCGTCTACAAGTTTTGTTAACTCTGCTGTTTTGGTTTTTACATCAACAGTTGATAATCTGGTATTCATTGCATCTATCGCCTTACTTGTATTTGTAATTCCTATGTTTATTGATGTCGCTCCAGCTGCTAATGCTTGGCTTGATTCTGCCATATATTCTACTTTTTCTTTTAAAGTTTTTGCACCATCTGATAATTTGCTTACTCCTGGAATTAAAGCACTTGATTTTGTTGCTAATGAATTTACACCATCAGCCACTTTGCTTGCTCCTTCTCTTGTGTCTTGTGTTCCTTGTGTTAATTCATTCATATAGTCTGTAAATTCTTGAGATTTTTCTGCATATTGACTTGTTCCTTCTTGTAATGTATTTGCTCCTTTTTCAAGCTTTTCACTAGCTGATTTCATATCATTCATTGATGAATACAACTCATTTAGTTTATCTGCTATTTTTGATTCATTTTCTTCTAATACTCTTGGTGTTATATATGTAATCATATTCTCTAGTTCAAATTTTTCTGTTTCTATTGATATTTCTACTTTGTTTGGTATATCTATTTCATTTGTTTTTAAGCTTTCTTTTAATCCTGGGAATGCGACTCCAAGTAGTATAGTTTTTTCTCCTTTTTCAACTACTTTTCCTTGAGTTAATTTAATATTTTTGTTTGTTTTAGTATCAAGTGTTGTTCCTGTTATTACTATAAATGGTGTGTACATTTTTTCAGTTGTTCCATTTATATTTACATTGTGAGTTTCATTGTTTTTGTATGTTATTGTAATTTTCACTTTTCCTTTTTTGCCAACTATTTCTTCTGCTGACATTTCTTTTCCGTCCAATTCATATTTAATAGATGTTTCAATCGGTAATTTCTTTTCTGTTTTTCCTTGATAATATATATCTTTTTCATCAGCATTCCATATTATTTTGTTTTCTTTTTTCTCAAATGTTTCGTTTCCACCTACGTTTGTTATGTCTAATAAGTTTGATATGTCATCTATTGTTTTTAATAATTCATCATTTTTTATATGTTCATTTACTATTGTTTCATATTGTGTTCCACTATTGTTAAGTTTTGAATATACTGTTTCTTCTTTTGTTACAGCAAATACTGGAGTTGCATAACCTAGCATTGTACATAATAATATGCTTCCAATTATTTTTTTACTTTTCATTTTTTATCCTCTCCTTTTTTATTTTAGAATATTAATTGCTTAATCTACGCATATTGGCAGTTGTTTTGCAAATTATTTTATCAAATACAATTAAGAATGCTGGTAAAACTGTCAATACAGTAACCATACTAATGATTGCGCCTCTTGCCATTAAGCTACATAAAGAACCAATCATTTCAATTTTTGAATACATACCAACTCCAAATGTTGCTCCAAAGAAACATAATGCACTAACAATTATTGATTGAATTGATGTTCCTAAAGCTTCATCTATAGCTTGATGTTTGTCTTTTCCTTCTATTCTTGCTGTTTTATATTTTGTTGTAATTAAAATTGCATAATCTATTGTTGCACCTAATTGAATTGTACCAATTACTATTGACGCTATAAATGGTATTACTGTTCCTGTATATGCAGGTATTCCCATATTGATAAATATTGCAAATTCTATTGCAGCAATTAATATTATTGGCAAACTTACTGATTTTAGAACAAATACCATTATTACAAGTATAATTGCAATTGAAACTGTATTTACACTGTTGAAATCATGGTCACTTATTTCAACCAAGTCTTTCATTAATGGTCCTTCTCCAGCAAGTATTGCTGTATCGTCATATTCTTTTATTATTTTATTTACTTCTTCTATTTGGCTATTTAATTCATTTGTTGCAATTTCATATTTTGAATTTATAATTACCATTTGATATTTATCACTTTCAAATATTGATGTTATATCTTCTGGTAGCATTTCTTTTGGTATATTTACTTCTTTTGAAATTTTAGAATAACTTAATGTCCATTCAATTCCATCTAAGCTTTCTATTTTATCTAACATTTCATTTAATTTATAGTCCGGCATATTTTTATCTACTAGTAATAATTCTGTTGAAACCATATCAAATTTATCTTTTAATTCATTGTTTGCTTGTATACTATTTAAAGTATCTGGTAAAGATTTGCTTAGGTTATAGTAATTTTCTGTATGTGTATATCCATATACTGCAAATGGTAAAATTACTATAAATGCAACTAAAATTGCTTTGTAATGTTTTAAATTGAAGTTTTTAACTTTTTCAAATCTTGGTAATATTTCTTTGTGTTTTGTTTTTTCTACCCATTTATCAAATACAAGTAACATTGCTGGTAATGTTGTAACTGCTGTTATTACACCAATTAAAACACCTTTTGCCATTACTAAACCAATATCTTTTCCTAATGTTAAGTTCATACTACATAATGCTAAGAATCCAGCTATTGTTGTTAATGAACTTCCTAGTACTGATACTAATGTTTTTGCTATTGCAGTTGCCATTGCTTCATCATTATTTGAAACTTTTTCTTTTTCTGCTTTATAACTGTGGTATAAGAATATTGCAAAATCCATTGTTACACCAAGTTGCAATACAGCACTTATTGCTTTTGTTATATATGATGTTTGACCTAAAAAGGCATTTGTGCCCATGTTGTATAATACTGCCATTCCTATGTTTAATAGCATTAGTACTGGTGCCAAATATGAATCTAATGCTAATTGCAATATTATCAAACATAAAGCTACTGCAATCATTACATATATTATTACTTCTGAGTCTGATAAATTTCTAGTATCTAGTACTGTTGCAGTCATACCACTTATTTTGCAATTTTCATTTGATATTTCCCTAAGTTTTTCAACTGTTTCCATTGTTGTATCTTCTGAAATTCCATCTTTAAATGTTACTAATACTGGCGTTGTGTTGTCCTTATATAATTTGTCTTTAATTTCATCAGGTAACATTTCTAGCGGTACGTCGGTTCCTATAATGTCTGTTAGTCCAACTACTTTTTCTACATTTCCTACTTCTCTAAATTGTTTTTCTAATTCTATAATATCTTTTGACTGCATATTTTCTAGTATTACTACTGAAAACGCTCCCATGTCAAAGTCATCTGCTAATATATTTTCACCTTTTATAGTTTCGATGTTGTCAGGCAAATATACTAGTATGTCATAGTTTACTCTTGTTGCTTTATATCCAATAATTGATGGAATTAAAAGTAACAAAGATATTATTAGAATAGCTACTTTGTGTTTACATATAAACTGTCCAAACTTTTCCATTTTTCTGCCTCCTTATTTTTATGACCATTAGTCACTTTTCATAATATACTACTTTTCTGACCATTAGTCAATAGTTTTTATGAAAATTTTTTAGCAAATCGATATTTATTGTAATTTTTAGCATTATTTACTGATCTCAAAGAACAATTTACTATTACTTTTTTATTTATTTCTATTGACTATGCGTCATTTTTATGTAATAATTATATTGTATTGGAGGCAAGATTATGAAAGAAAAAAATGATAAAGAAGAAAGATTATTAAACGTAGGATTCAAACTTTTTACCGAAAAAGGTTTTAAAGATACTTCTATTCAAGACATTGTTGATAATGCAGATGTCGCAAAAGGTACTTTTTATTTATATTTTAAAGATAAATATGAATTAAGAGATGTTTTAATCGCAAGAAAATCTATGTCATTATTTTCTGAATCAATAAATGCTGTAAAAAGCACTTATATAGAAAATTTTGCAGATCAAATGATTTTTGTTATAAATTACATTATTGATAAACTTGCCAAAACTCCTTTACTTTTGAAATTCATATCTAAAAATTTATCATGGGGAGTTTATAGCCAAACTGTATTAAATTTATATGAAAAAAATAAAAATTCTGAGGAAGGTCTTGTTTATTTATTTTTAAATGGTGTTAAAGAACATAATATCAAATTAAAAAATCCTGAAGTAACATTATATATGATTATAGAGTTAGTTAGTTCAACTTGCTTTAATTCTATTTTATATAACGAACCTCTCCCAATTGAAGAATTTAAGCCTTATTTGTATGAATTAATTAGAAATTTGTTAAAAGAATAAAAAACTGCACTATTTCTGATGCAGTTTTTTATTTGTTATTTTATTACATATTCCCATCCAGGTTGCCATGTTTTAGTTTTTCTCCAATCATTTTTGTTTGCTTCTTCCCATGATATATTTTTTGTTAAGACTTCAAACGCTAATTGCGGTGCTCTATGAGCTATTATCCCTATCTTTTTACCTTGATAATTTGTTCTTAAAAATTCTATAAAATCATTAATTCTTTTTTCCACGTCTCTAAGAGATTCTCCATTAGGAAATGGGCTGTCTATATGTTCTTCATAAACAACTAAAGACTTATCTTTACCATCTAAATCTCCATAGTTGCATTCTCTTAATCTTTTGTCTTGAATGTGTTTTACATTTGGAAATGCAAGCTTTGCTGAATCAATTGCTCTTACTAGATCTGATGTAAATATCACATCAAAATTTTTATCTTTTTGTAACTCTCCTAATTTTATTGCTCTTTCTCTTCCTAATTCATTCAATTCTACTTGTTTCCATCCACTACATTTTCCAGAAGCATTATCGGTTGTCGTTCCATGTACAAAATACATAATTTTTAATTCCATTATTTTCCCTCCTTTCCTATTTAGAAATTTCAGCAGAATTACCTTTTAACTTAACTCTGTCAAAATATCTATATCAACAAAATATTTCTTTTTATTGTTTTTATCAATATATACTGGAAATTGTTTTATATTTTTTTCCTCTATTATGTCTTCTGGATTCGACCAAATATTTCTACTTTTAAACATATATTCTTCGCTGTCTACCGGATTCGTCCATTCACAAATAATTTTATATGGGTATCTTCCATTTACTCTATATGAAGTATTTATTATTGTTTCAACATAGTCTGCATATATCAGTTCTCCATTTTCTTTTAATCTCTTTTCTAAATTCCTCCTATTGATCTTTATAAGTATCCCCGTTCCACCTATTACTAGAAAAATCAGCCCAATTCCTGGTAATATTAAAAATAATAAGTCTAAGGATTTCATACCTATTTTATTTGGATTATCTTTATCATAATATATTTCTATTTCTTTCCCTTCATAAAAGCTAGAAGAATATCCATTTAATGTTGATTCATATTCATTGCCTTCAGCAACATATGAAACGTATACCTTATGATTTCTATTGTTGTCAGAATCTCTAGATGACCATATTTCAGTAATAATTCCTGTTGTTTCTATTTTATTAGTATAATTAAAAACACTTCCAAACGAAATAAAGCTAATTACGACCAATATCGCTCCAATAATTGCAAATATAATCCATATTAAATTTTCTACTTTATTTTCTTTCATATATCACTCTTTCTATTCTATCTCATTAGAATTATAACTTTTATGTTTGTTTTTATTTTATATTGTGCCATATTCTTTGTCAACATTTTTGTTATATTTGAAATACACAAAAAGCTGCATCATTTCTGATGCAGCTTTTTGCTTTTCGGAATCTATATGTTTTTAAAAACCACATATATAATTCCAATACAGCTAAAAATCATTATGGTACGCGTAATTAATGTGTACCGATGGAAGAATTTTGCGTTTATGGTATCCACAATTTTTTGTCCATTCGGCAAAAACAGCATGGATACATATAGCAGTGTAAACATTAGTGCTGCTACGCCTGTCTTTCCCAAGATGTCTATCATAGTTCGTTCTCCCTTCAAATTTAAAATACATTTATATTTTAACATATTTACATAATTTTAGCAAATACGGGACATATATTAAATTCATTTTTACTATTATCTCATTAGGATTACACCTTTTATATTTGTATGTAATAGCTTTATAAACTCTTCAGCGTCTTGCTTTGTTCCGACTAAACTACCATAATGAATTGGAACAGCTACTTTTGGTTGTATTTGATTTACTAATTGTGCCGCTTCTTTAAAATCCATTGTATATGTTCCACCCACTGGCACAAAAGCAACATCACATTTTACTTTTTTATTCTCTTCTGTTATGTCAGTATCACCTGCAATATAATATTTAATTCCATTTATTTCAATAACATAGCCAACCCAACCATTCTCTTTTGGGTGAAATGTTTTGTTTGTGTTATATGCTGGTACTGTTTCAAACTTAATTCCTTGCACCATGTATTTTTGATTTGGTTCTACAGTAATAATTGCATTTTTATTTATTCCCTTTTTTAGCACTTTTGTTAATAACTCTTCAGGTATTACAATAACAGTATTTTCATTTATAACCTTGTCAATATCTTCTTCTGAATAGTGATCATAATGATCATGTGTTATAAAAATAATGTCTGCATCATTATAATTTCTGTCTATTTTAAATGGATCTATATAAATTGTTTTTTCTTTGTTTATTCTTATACTACTATGGTATAGCACTTCAATATTATTTAACATTTGTATTCCTCCCTGCTTTTTATTATATCATAAATTATAAAATGCACACAATAAAAGACGGAGTTTTTATTCTCCGCCTTAAATTTATTTACCTAACTTTTGAATAGCTTTTTCTGCAAAGCTGTTGTTTACTACTTTTCCGTAGTCAGCTTCTTTTTCAAGTTCTCCCGCTTCTTTCATAACCTTTTGAAGTAGCGCAAACGATTCTTGCTTTAATACTGGATTATCTCTCCAAGCATCAATATCTATATAACTTTGCAATGCTGCTTCTAACATAGTTAAATCAGTATCTGGAAAAAAGTCTACTATTGCTTCTGCTATTTCTTTAGCACTATGTGATTTTACCCATTGTTCTCCTTTGTATATTGCATTTGTAAATCCTTGAATTATATTAGGATTTTTTTCAATATAACTTTTCTTAGTAAAATATGCTGTATATGGAATTTCTCCTGAAGCCTCTCCAACAGATGCAACAATATATCCTTTACCTGCTTTTTCTGTTGCTGAAGCAGTTGGTTCAAATAATGTTACATATTCAGCATTTCCACCTGCAAAAGCTCCTGCCATTAAGTCGAATTTAATGCTATCATCTAATACTAAATCTTTTTTAGGATCTAGACCATTTTGTTTAAGCACATATTCAAAAGTCATGTATGGTACTCCACCTTTTCTACCAGGAATAACAGTTTTTCCTTTTAAATCTTGCCAACTAAAATTATCTGTTTTTTCTTTGCTAACTAAAAATGAGCCGTCTTTTTGAGTCATTTGTGCAAATACTTGTGTATAATCTTCTTTTCCTTCATTATATACATATATTGAAGCTTCTGGTCCCGCAAAGCCTATGTCACTTTGGTTTGCCAAAACTGCGGTCATTACTTTATCAGCTCCTTGACCTGTTGTTAATTCTATTTCTAAACCTTCCTCTGCAAAATAACCTTTTGAAATTGCCACATATTGTGGAGCATAAAATACAGAACGTGTTACTTCATTTACACGAATTTTTTGTAACCCTGCTGTTTCTGTATTTTTATTAAGTAGTATATAAGTAGCTATTCCTGCTGCTACTATTATAATAACTAATACAATAATCAAATACTTTTTCAAGTTTTTTCATTCCTTTCTAATCTATTCATGCCAAAGGAGATTTCAAGTATTTTGGCATGTTATTTAACTTTTCTTGTTACTTATAATACTTTTCTCCTATAAGTAACATTTTTATCTGTTATTTTTAAGTTCTTTTAGACATTTTTTTCATAACAATTTTTTCTGAAAGTACTATTGCTTCATAAATAATTGCAGCAACTATTGCAAGAATAATTACTCCCGTCATTACTAAGTCTAGTTGAAATACCTGACCACCATATACAATTAGGTAACCTAAACCTGCTTTTGATACCAAGAATTCTCCTGTTATTACACCTACTAAAGATAGGCCTATATTTACCTTTAATGAGTTGAAAAATGTAGATATGTTTGCAGGTATTACTATTTTTGTTAATATTTGAAATTTACTTGCATTAAATGTTTGTGCCATTTTTATTAGTTCTTTGTCTGTATTTAAAAATCCATTTAGAATTTCTAATATAGTTACAATTAGTGAAATGGCAAGACCCATTGTTATAATTGCTCCCATTCCTGCACCTACCCAGATGATTATAACTGGTCCGCAAAGCTACTTTGGGCAAACTGTTTAATACAACTAAATATGGTTCTGATACCTTCGAAAAAAATGGAGACCACCATAGCAAAATTGCTATAAATACACCTAGTATAACTCCTGAAATAAACCCTATTAGTGTTTCTGTAAGTGTTACTCCTAAGTGTGTTAGCAGTCCATTAGCTGATAAATTTAAAAAGGTATTTAATATTCTTGAAGGTTGACTTGTAATAAAACTATCTATTATTCCTTTATTAGCAAGTAATTCCCACCCTATTATAAATATAATTAGGATAAGTAATTGAGTTAAAATAACAGATATTTTGTTTTTTCTTATTTTTCTTAGATATTTTTTTCTGTCCTCAGACATATTTTTATCATACATGCACATCAAGCTCCTTCCATATAGCATCAAAGTACTTACTAAATTTAGGGCTTTCACGGCAGTTGATTGGATTTCTGTTTTCCATTTCAAAATCAATAGTATGAATGGTTTTTACTGTTGCGGGCCTTTTGGTTAACACTACTATTCTATCACTCATACTAATTGCCTCTGATATATCATGTGTCACTATAATAGCTGTAATATTTTCATTTTTTAATATTTGAAAAATATCATTTGTAACCATAATTCTAGTTTGATAGTCTAACGCTGAAAATGCTTCATCTAGTAATAAAATCTTAGGCTTAATAGCTAAAGTTCTTATCAGCGCTGCTCTTTGCCTCATTCCTCCAGATAACTGATTTGGGTATTTGTCTTTAAATTCATATAACCCATATTTTTTTAGTAATTCTATTACATAAGCTTCATTTTCTTTTGTCTTTTTTCTTCTTATTTCTAAGCCAAATGTAATATTATCATAAATATTTCTCCACTCTAAAAGACTATCCTTTTGCAGCATATAGCCAAGACCACCATCAATTTGTATATCACCAGAAGTTTTAGGCTCCAGACCTGATATTATTGAAAGTAATGTAGATTTACCACACCCACTTGGTCCAATTATGCTAACAAATTCTCCCTCATTTACACTAAATGAAATATTAGACAAAGCTTCTACTTCACCATTTTTCGCTTGGTACTTTTTGCTTACATTCTTTAGTTTCAATACTTCCTTCATAAGTACCTCCTAATTCAAATTTATCATAATACATCTTATGAAGGTATACATAATTTAGTGAATTAAATTCTAAATATTTGACCGTGGATATATTAGGTTTGCGTTTTGTATACGGTTTAGTCTTACTATATTTGCTATAGTTGTGTTGTATCTTCTTGCAATTGACCATAGTGTGTCTCCTCTTCTCACTGTGTATAACTTATGTCCACAGTCGTGTTTACAGTTACTATTTACAACTAGCTTTTGGCCGTGGATAAATTAAATTTACATTTTGTATGTTGTTTTCTTGTGCAATTTTGCTAACTGTTGTATTAAACATTTGGGCTATTTCAGATAATGTATCTCCACTTTTAACGGTATAAATTGTTGTGTTACTTGTATTTTCTCCTTTAACAGGAACTATTAAATAATTTCCTGCATATATCAAGTTTGGATTCTGAATATTGTTTAACCTTACAAGCTCCGCAACTGTTGTGTTGTATTTTATAGCTAGCTGAGATAATGTGTCTCCCCATTTTATTTTTATTTTTTTAGTTGTTGTTTTGTCATCTTCCTCGTCTGGTTTTGGTTTTTCTGTATCTGGAATTTGAGTACCTTCTGACATAAATATTTCTTTAGTAAATTTATCTCTGTCTACATTATTTGAAATTCCACTTACTCTGCCTACATCTGTATATTGCCAACCTGCCCAACTTTTCCATGTTCCACTATTTTCTGGTTTGTTTACCTCGTATTGCGCAATCCACAAGGGATAATTTGTTACTTCTCCTTCCCAAATTCGACTTGCTGTATAGGCATTACTGTATAGTACAACTTCTTTTTTTGTCAGTTCTTCTAGCTTTTTCATAAAAGCCAAGCCTATTGTATTTATCTCTCTTTTATTCAAATTTCCAAAGCTTTCAAAATCCATTGCAAGTCTACAATCTGCTACTTTTCCTGATATTACTGAAGCAAAAAACTGTGCTTCTTTTTCTGCTTGATTTACACTTCTTGCTGTTACATAATGATAAAATCCAATTTTTAATCCTGCATCTCTTGCTCTTTTATAGTTTTGTTCAAATTTTGAATCTATGTAATTTGTACCTTCACTCGAACGTATATAAACAACTTGTATCCCATCCTTTTTTACCTTTCCAAAATCAATATTTCCTTGATATCCACTCACATCAATTCCGTTATATATTTCGTCACTTGATGGTCCAAATGCCATCACTTTTGTTGGCATTGTGTATATTGTTGCAACTGTTAGCATTATTACAATAGATAATAATTTCAATATTTTTTTCATATTATTCACCTCATATCACTTCATATTGCAGTAACTTTATTTTGTTCGAAATATATTTTTCGTTATTATCTATTGGTTTGCTTAAATCTGTACTTAGATATTTTTTATTATCATCTGCAAATACTGTTACTACTGGTCCTTTTATATTTTTTTGAAGTAATACACTTCCTAAAAAGTTTGCACCTGATGAAATTCCTACTCCTATTCCTAACTCTGATGCTAACTTTCTTGACATATTTATACTGTCTTCATCATTTACTAAAATTACTTTGTCTATTTCGTTTTTATCTAATAAGGCTGGAATAAAGTCATCTCCTATTCCTTCTATCTTGTGTTGTTTAATTATTCTGTTTTTAGAAATCAACGGCATACATTCTGGTTCAATTGCAGTTACAGTTATTTCTGGATATCTTCTCCTTAACTTTCTTCCTATTCCCATCAAAGTTCCACCTGTGCCAACTCCTGAAGCAAAACCTACGATGTCTTCTGGACCCTGATTTAAAATTTCCTGACCTGTTGTCTCATACTGCGCTAAAACATTGTCCATATTAGCAAATTGGTTTGCTAGAAATCCATTTATTTTTTTAGCTAAACTCCTTGACTCTTGAATACATTTTCTAAAACCTCCCTGTTGTTTAGAAAATGTTATAACTTTTGCACCATAGCTTTGCAGAATTTGCACTCGTTCTTTACTAGCCCAATCTGGCATAAAAATATATACTGGATGATGATAATATTTGCCTAATGCAGACAAAGAAATTCCAGTATTTCCACTTGTCGCCTCTATTATTGGCATACCATCTTTTAATTCTCCTCTTTCTTTTGCTTTTGTTATTATGTAGTATGCTGCTCTATCTTTTATACTTCCTGTTAAATTATAGCTTTCTAATTTTGTGTATATATAATTTGTTTTGCCTTCGTACTCATATTTTATTTTTATTAAAGGTGTATTTCCAATTGTTTTAATCATATCCACCACTCCTCACTTTATGTTTTATATATTTTATACAGTTAGTGGTGGAATGGTTAATGGAAATTTAAATTGTTTTGTGGTATAATATTTTTAAAACTGCTATAGATTTTCTCTTTTAAATTTTAATATGCTATAATAAAACTTTTGACAACGGTATTTTATTTTGGGTTATAGTTCTCTTCTAAGTTTTGATATGATATAATATACCAAGCATACACAAATGAATGGCTACCGTTATAGTTCTCTTCTAAGTTTTGATATGATATAATAAACGTACGGTGTTTGGAATGATTATCACGTTATAGTTCTCTTCTAAGTTTTGATATGATATAATTACACTTGCTATAATAGTAATTATTTGAGCGTTATAGTTCTCTTCTAAGTTTTGATATGATATAATTAGGAGAAATAGGTAACAAGCCCATTACTTGTTATAGTTCTCTTCTAAGTTTTGATATGATATAATTGCAAAATTAGAAGTTTTGTTGCAACCTACGTTATAGTTCTCTTCTAAGTTTTGATATGATATAATTGGTAATACTTTAAGCAGTATTACATATAAGTTATAGTTCTCTTCTAAGTTTTGATATGATATAATACAACACATTCCACATAAATTAATCTCCTTGTTATAGTTCTCTTCTAAGTTTTGATATGATATAATGTAAGGAATTTTACTTTGTACGTCAAGACTGTTATAGTTCTCTTCTAAGTTTTGATATGATATAATCACGAGGTTGACGGGGAATTAAAGTTTGATGTTATAGTTCTCTTCTAAGTTTTGATATGATATAATATTTTCCATAACAATTCCTTTCATCTTTTTGTTATAGTTCTCTTCTAAGTTTTGATATGATATAATCATTATAAATCATATTAGCTACTACATAGGTTATAGTTCTCTTCTAAGTTTTGATATGATATAATTCCTAATATTAATGGCGGTCAAGCTAATGGGTTATAGTTCTCTTCTAAGTTTTGATATGATATAATAAGACCTAATTGGAACTATATAAAAACACAGTTATAGTTCTCTTCTAAGTTTTGATATGATATAATATAATGGTGTACTAAACAATAAAGACTTTGGTTATAGTTCTCTTCTAAGTTTTGATATGATATAATATTTTATATTGTATTTGGTTTGTTTATTATGTTATAGTTCTCTTCTAAGTTTTGATATGATATAATTTACATGATGGAACTTGACCCACATTATATGTTATAGTTCTCTTCTAAGTTTTGATATGATATAATGATATGCTTAGACTAAAAACTTATATATCAGTTATAGTTCTCTTCTAAGTTTTGATATGATATAATATATAATTATATTATAAATCAAAATCCTTCGTTATAGTTCTCTTCTAAGTTTTGATATGATATAATAGGAAAAGTAAAACAAATAACAAATGATTTGTTATAGTTCTCTTCTAAGTTTTGATATGATATAATAGATTTAATTCAATAATATTAATATTTTTAGTTATAGTTCTCTTCTAAGTTTTGATATGATATAATTTTTTGGTACACAAATATTCTTAATACACAGTTATAGTTCTCTTCTAAGTTTTGATATGATATAATGGAAACGAATATGGATATTGGATAGCTGTTGTTATAGTTCTCTTCTAAGTTTTGATATGATATAATAGGTGAGGCTGTAACGTGTAATAATACTGGTTTTCCTGTGTTATTATGCAAGAAAAAAATGATCTAATCAAATAAAGATTAGGTCATTTTTTCTTTTTTAAAATAAACTTAATTGATTACAATTTACTCTCTTTTCTTTTACAGATGATTTTCCTACTAAAAATTTCATTTCTTCATACTGTTTTTCTGTTATAGTTAAACAACGTACAGAACCTTTTTCTGGTAATATTGTATTTAGTCTTTTTAAATGTTTATTAGTCATATCGGTCCCATTGCATAATCTAGAGTATACAGAATATTGAATCATATCATATCCATCATTTAATAAAAATCTTCTAAATTGTGAATATATTTTTCTTTCTTTTTTCTTTACTACTGGCAAATCAAAAAATACTAATATTCTCATAAATTTATTACTCATAGCTATGTATTTTTATCGGTAAAATTTCTGGTAATTCTAATTTTTTATAATCATTTTGATTTATTGCTGTAGTATAAGATGCTATCATAATGTTTATTGCATTGTTTACTGATTGTAATTTTCCTTGTATATACACATCTGCATTTAAAAGATTTACTAATTCTGCTCTCACAAATTTATTAAATTCTGTGTTTTCATTTATATTAGTCTTTACCCATAAATCCACTATTGGTCTAAATGGTTCTATAAAATCATCTGCTAAATTGTAATTGTTTAACTCACTTTTATGATGAATTCCTATTGATGGCAAATACCCGTAAGATACTATACTTCTTGCAATAGCACCTCTTATTATTGAATAGCCGTAATTTAAACAAGTATTGCATATATCTTCAAAGTTCCTACTGAAATCTCTTCCAAATAAAGATGAAAAATATCCTTTTGCTGCAATTGCTTCTTTATTTTTTGTATCTCCAGAATTAACATTTTGTGCCAAGTTTTGTAGATGTTCTGACATTAAACTTTTATCACATAGGTTTAGCACTTTAGCTTGATTGGTTATTTTAGATATAATAATTCTTTGCCAACACCTTTTGTTAAAACTTTCTGAACAATCTAGTTGTTGATTTATAACCTTTAATTGTCTACTATGGCATGCAAATGGAATAAATATTCCATTTGGTAAATGTTTATCATCACAACTATACATAACAATTTTGTTATCGGCCATCATGCTCATTGCTTTTGATGATAAGCTGATTTGTGGCGTTTCTAATACTATTGTCGATATATCTTCTAATGGCATACTAAAATCTTCATCTTGAGTTATTTGTAGCTGTCTATTTTTTATAGACAGTTTTGTCGGTTGTGTAATTACTACACTTCGCCAACTCATTTTATTTTACTCCTTCTCTTTTTTCTTTATTTATTTTACTAATATTTCCTAAAATATCAACTTGGTATTTTTCAAAAATTTCTAAGCCTTTAACTCCGACACTTTCTATTCTACTTTCTCCATTTACAGCTAATAAATTAATTGCACCTGTTCCTCTATGTGTAGAACAATAATATGCATAAAATTCCTTTTCATTTTTTCTTTTTATTTTTACTAAATCATTTGGATACAAACTAAATTTGAACTTATATTTTTCTGTCATCTCTATCCATTCTTTTTCATCTTTATTTGCACATATTGCCTTATTTGGCAATTCATTTTTTGCGAAATCTGATACATATATAGGAACTAAATAATTTTTATTATCTTTTTCAAATACATCTACTCTAACCATATTGGCATTTTCTGCAATTGCTCCATTTTTTAATTGTACTCCTGTTGCTCCTGCCGATGGAACTTTTATACTTCTTACAATAGGACTATTTCCGTTTTTACTATATTTTCTATATTCATCTGCAAATGCTTTTTCTGCTTTAAAATCCGCTTCTTTCATTTTTTGATAAATATCATCATACAACTTTTTATCACTTAAATATAAATTTTTGAAATCAGGATTATTTATAATTCCTTCAATCTCCTGTTTTGATATAGCTTTTAATGGCTTTTTTACTACTGTAAAGTTTTGACCTTGTTGTATAAATTTTTGAGAACGCATAGTATCCTTATGTGCTCTTCCTGTAATTTTTCTCTCTGGCATTCTTGATGTAAAAATTGGTTTAATATGAGTTATATCAACATCGTCATAGTTTGTAAAATTTCCATTAATTAATGCATATAATTGTCCATTATTATCTGCGTCTTCCATTCTTGCTTCTACTTCTTCTCTAAATTTAGGCCAAGGCTCTTTTATTGAAATATCAATATTGTATTTTTTATCGATAATTTCTCCTGTTTCTTCATCAATAATTTCATTATTTTTGTATAATAGTTTTCTCCTACTATAATCAGATACTTTTTTTATATTTTTATTTGTTGCACATGCTATTATAACAGCATCTTGTGCATGGTGTTTGTCAGATTCTTCTCTATCCTTTTTTAATCCCCAATAGTGCCTTAAAATTGATGTAGCTTGTCCATTTATGTTATATACTTTTCTCTTTGACTCGCTATCTGCAAATTTCAAGTTATTGGCTATATAATTATACATAAATTTTGAAATGTACTTTGTATCATTTATATTTCTTTGTATCCATTCTTTTGATTTTTCTTCATTAAAGTTTTTAATCAATAAATTTTCTTTTTTTCTAGTGTTAAATTTGTAGGTTAAATTAACAAATTCCTCAAATTGATGCCATCTTTCTTTGTCTTCTCCAAAATACTCAAATGGTGTTCTTTCTTTTTTCTTTTGATTTTCATCTGTTAATACTAATACTTTATTTTGATAGCTATCGTCAAAACATCTAGAAAAAGGAATAATATGATCTACTTGTACAAAATTTTCTTCATATAATCTCTCAGCAGGAATTGGTTTGCTTGAATATGCACATTTTCCATTTTGTTCTCTCCAAAGTTTCATTTTTACAATATCAAATGGCTTAGGATCAAATCCAAATGTTTCTTTTATATATTCTTTTATTTTGTCATTATTAACTGCATTTTCCTTTTGTCTTTTTTCTATTTTCATTCTTTCATCATAAGGTTTTGAAAGCTCTCTTGCTGTTTCAATATAAATAGCTGTTGGCGAACCATACTTGTCTATAATTGCATTTATAACCTTTCTAGTTTGTGAAACTGCTCTTAATACCACTGAATTTAGTATTTCATCTTCCAATTCTGTTACTGGTGGAAGTTTATATTGCAATTCATTTTTTCTTCCTTTAAACTCATAGCCTACATTTTCACATGCTTTATCATATATTAAACCTTTCTCCAATTCGGGGATTATTTTATTCATTGCTTTATATGATAAATGACCAAATTTTGTAAAGTTTATGTTTAATACAGCATTTATTATTTCTTCATCTATATCACTTTTTTCTAAATATTTCTTTATTGTTTCATCAGTTTTATTTCTAACTAATGCATCTGCAATAATATTTTGCAATTCTGGATTTTTTTCAATCTTTTCAAACTTGTCTTTGTTTTCTTTTAGTGCTAATCTGATTTTATGCCAACCTTCTAACTTTACAAATTTTTTATCTTCAACCTTTTTTACAAGGTCTTCTTCCGAATCTTCTTCAATTCCTTTAATTTGATAATTTAAGTCTGCAAATCTTGCTTCTATTGGTAATTCCAATTTTTTTCTTAGTTGTGTATATTTTATTTCTGCTTGCTTATATGCTAATTCTATTATCTCTTTTTTCTTTTCCTGAGGTATTTCTACCTTTTCACCATTTATATAAATGTTTAAGTTATTTACTTTTTGTAATAGCATAAATCTTTCAAATGTATAACTATTTTTAGGTGCTCTTGGCTCACCTTTTTCAAAAGTACATTTGCCAAGCATTTTTTCTAATAATTCTGGTGTAATATACGGTTTTTGATATGTCATAACTTCTACATACTCTTTTTCAAATTCTTCATTTGCAAACTCACTTTTAAATTTTCTTTGCATTTCAAATAAAGTATGCACTTCGTCTATTAACATACTTCTAAGCACCGTACTATTATATTCTCCAGCCTTGTTTCTTTTATTGTACTCGAATTTTTCATCTTTATAGAACATTTCACCTATTGTTCTATAACCTTTTTCTTGTAAAATTCTTTTATTCTCAATTGTTCCTTTACTTAATTTTCCAACTTCCTTGTCTTCTTCATCAATCTTTCTGTTTGACTTATATCCTCTTCGTTTTGCAATATTTGTTAACACCCTTGCAAACTCTTGTCTACTTAACAATCGGTCTAAACCTTTTGCTCTTAATTCATATACATCTGGCGTTGTTTCTGTAATTATATATAATGTTTCTAATTCTTTTTCTGAAACTAAATTATACTTAACTAGCAACTCTTTTACCTTTTGCATTCTTGTTGCTCTTCTTCTAATTCTTCTTCTACTTCCTCTTGCTTCTCTTCTCGCTAAATTTAGCGACTTTCCATCTGGTTCTTCTGCTTTTTTAAATACTCTAACTCCTAAGTCTTCAATTCTACTTTTATCTTCGTTTATTACTGCCCAACCAACTGATGCAATTCCAATATCTAGACCAATTGTATATCTCATACTATACCTCCAAATTAAATTTGACATGAATATTGTATCATAATTATATAAAATTGTCAAAATTTGTCATTTTTATTCAGACAAGAAGATACCCTATATCTAAAAGATATAGGGCGAACTTCGCACTCTCGGTTTATTATAGTAACCTTCTAAGTTTTGATATGATATAATTTTTTAGTGCATTTTTATTTTAGCATTTAATTTAACTTTTGTCAAATATTATTTAATTTGTTTAATATGATGCAAGTAAAATCTATTTTTTCTTTTGTAGATTTCTATTACATCTATTCTTATATATTGATCTTCTAACTTATGTGAATATATGTAATATCTTGTTGCATTCCAGATGTGTTTTTGTTTTCTTTCGTCAACTGCTTCGCATGGCATTCCATAGTGAAGGTTTTGCCTTGTTTTCACTTCAATAAATACGTATTCATTCTTGTCTTTTGCAATAATGTCTATTTCTCCTTGTTTACATTCAAAGTTTCTGTCTATAATTTCATACCCCTGTTTTTGTAAATAATCTGCTGCAAAATTTTCTCCCTCTTTTCCTAATTCTTGCCTTTGATTTATCATAATATCATTCCTTTTTTATATATTTATTTCCTGCTACGCATTTTATATATCCATCTAATTCGAGCATAAATAATATTTGCATTATTTCAGATATTTTTTTACCTGTCATTTTGCATATTTCATTTGCTGAAATCGGTTGCGTGTTTATTAAGTTATATATTTCTTCATATTCTTTTGGTATTGTAATTTTCGGTTGTAAATCATAATATTGCAATATGTCGTCTGGTTCCATTACTAAGTTTGCACCATTTTGTATTAGCCAATTTGTACTATATCCTGCTGGCTCATCTAATCTATTTGGTATACAAAATACCTCTTTTCCCTGAAGTCTTGCATGTTTTGCTGTAATTGTACTTCCACCTCTATATGGCGCTTCAACTACTAATACGCCTAGAGCTAGCCCACTTATTATACGATTTCTTGCTGGAAAGTTTGCCATATCTTTTTCCTCATCTGGATGATATTCTGATACAACACATCCACCATTTTCTATTATTTTGTGGAATAGCCACTCATTTTCCTCAGGATATATGTGCTTAAATCCACTTCCTATTACTGCTATTGTTTTGCCTAATTCTTCCATAGAATTTATATGTGCTATAGTATCTATTCCAATTGCCAATCCACTTACAATACACATTCCTTTTTGTGATAATTCTTTTGCAAATTTTGCCGAATATTTTTTGCCATATTCTGTGCATTTTCTTGTTCCTATTATTGCTATTGAGTTTGAGTTTAATAACTCGTAATTGCCTTCTACATAAAGTTTTGATGGTGGATTCTGGATGTTTAGCAAACGTTTTGGATAAAATTTATTTGTTTTAGATAAAATTTTCATGCTTCTTTCCTCTAATTCTTCCAATACTTTTTGTCTAGGCTTCTATATTGTATTGCTTCTGCAATGTGTGTTTTTTGAATGTTTTCACAATTATCTAAATCCGCAATTGTTCTTGCTACTTTTAGAATTCTGCCATAGGCTCTGGCACTTAGTCCCATTTTTTCAAATGCTGTTTGTAATATTTTCTTTCCTTCACTGTCTAATTTGCAATATTTTGAAATTAGTTTTGGCGTTAGACTAGAGTTTGAATAAATATTTTCTTGTTTATATCTTTCTATTTGAATTTTTCTTGCACTGTTTACTCTTTTCTTTACTGTTTCTGAACTTTCTGATATTTCATCATTTCCTAATTTTTCATATTTTACAGGGCTTACTTCTATTTGTATGTCAATTCTGTCTAATAATGGTCCACTAATTTTTCCCATATATTTTGATATTGCTTGTGGTGTACATGTACATTCTTTGTCTACTGAACCATAAAATCCGCATGGACATGGATTCATTGATGATACAAACATAAACTCACATGGATATGTAAAACTTCCATTTACTCGGCTTATTGTTACAATTCCATCTTCTAACGGTCCTCTTAACACTTCTAATGAGTGTTGATTGAACTCTGGTAATTCATCTAAAAATAGCACTCCATAATGAGCTAAGCTTATTTCTCCAGGTTTTGGTACCCTACCTCCTCCAACTAAAGATACTCCAGATATTGTATGATGTGGTGAACGAAATGGTCTTGTTGTAATTATTGGTGTATCTTGTTTTAAAGTTCCTGCAATACTATGAATTTTAGTAATTTCTAATGCTTCTTCAAATGTTAAATCTGGTAATATTGATGGTATTCTTCTTGCTATCATCGTCTTGCCGTGATCCTGGTGAACCGAATTAAAAGGCAATTATGTCCGTCCAGCAGCTGCTATTTCAACTGCTCTTTTTACACTCTCTTGTCCTTTTACATCTGCAAAGTCTAATATTTTTTCTTTGCCTAATTTCAAACAATCTTCCCAATTTGTTGTTATATTTTCTATTTTTGTATTTCCATTTAAATATTGAACCACATCATTCAAATCACTTGCACCCAATATTTCCATTCCATCAATTATAGAGGCTTCTTTTTCATTTTGCTTTGGTAAAATTATTTTCTTTATTCCTTGTTTTTTAGCTTCAATACATATTGGTAACGCTCCATTTATTGGATTTAAACTACCATTTAATGATAATTCTCCTATCATTAAAATATCGTCATTCTGGTTTTGTGTTATAACTTCTAAACTTTTTAAAATTCCCACGGCAATTGGTAAGTCAAATATTGATCCTTCTTTTTTTATATTTGCCGGTGCTAAATTTACAACTATTTTTCTACTAAACAATTCATAACCTGAATTTTTTATTGCTGTTCTTACTCTTTCTTTTGATTCTTTTACACTAACATCTGGAAGTCCAACAACATCCCATGAAGGCATACCACTTGAAATATCAACTTGCACGTCAATTAAAAAGCCTTCTAGTCCGTGCAAGGCCATACTTTTTGTAATTGATAACATTTTTTTGAAATCTCCTTTAGAATAAAAATTTTTGAATTAATTATTATTTGAATTTAATATGCTGAAATTATATTGTAAATTTCCATTTTTTGCAAGTGCTTTTGCTATTTTCTTTGATTTTTTGAGGTTTTTTAGCCTGTTTGACAAGTTTCTATTTTTTTCGACATGCATTTCATGTTATACTTATGTTAACTAAAGCGTTTTAGTTTTTATCTTAAGTTATCTTTCTATATAACTTACATAATTTATTTTTTCATAAAAATAGCAATGATTTTACTTTTTTCTATCATTGCTATTTTTCTTGTTTATAATAGAAACAGTTTTGCCACATTCATGCAACAGCTTTGTAATATCAAAATAAAATAAGTTTAATCTTATTTTATATGTAATGAGTCTTTGTTGCTTTTATACAAAGATAAGGGAGAAGGCAATGCCTTCTCCCTTATTGTAAAAATCATGTCCTATTCTTTTCTTTCCAAAGGTTATTCCACTTCTCCTCATATGCAACCGGGTAATCCCAGTTGCTGAAAGGTACGTAGAAAAACTTCCTACTGTAGCCCTCACCAGCCAGAACCTTTTGGATTCCGATATCCGGAATCACATACATGTCGCCGTTCTCATCAACAAAAGCAATAACGCTGTTGTTATACGAGTACTGCATTTTCTTTTCTTCCGGCTTAAGAGCTCTGAGATCAATGACCTCATGGCTACTGAACTGCGGCCAGTATACTTCCATCTGGTCTTCCACTTTTACAGCCCGTTCTTTGATTTCGCAAATATTCATGATTTTCTTTCCGCCCCTTTAGGACTTGACTTCTTAAGAAGCCCGTTTTATTTTATTTAGCCTATTGGCTATGTAATTATTATACCATATTTATCCAATTTTTTTAATATTTGTTTACATAAATTGACATATCTATATTTATATGTTATTATTATTTATAGCAATTTTTGCAAATAATAATTTAAGGAGGACATGTTATGAAAATCCGCGTGAACTACAATCTTCAGATTGAGGTCGACCAGAGAAAATGTGATTGCAGGCGCGAACCCGCTCATTGCCATGTCACCCGGAATGGCAACCGTATAGCTCAGGTTTGGTTGAATCCTGTTCGTATTGAGCCTGGTCATTCTCTTGACCGGAACGAAATTCAGCAGGTGCTGGATGTTGTTTACAGCAACAGCTATGCCCTGTTGAATGAATACGAATATAATCGGGAACACGGTGCCAATTATTAAAAAGATGCCCCTGAGATTTCAGGGGCCTTTTTATTATAAAAAAATCTTTAAAACTTTTAATTAAATTCCATTTATAGTAAGTATTTTCTCTAATGCTTCTTCATATTCTTCTCTTCCAAAATCAACTGTTGGAATAATCTCATTATTGTTAAACATTTTTATAAATTCATCTATGTTAACCCATTTAGCTTCTGTTGCCTCACCATCCGGAAATGTCAAGTCTTCTATATTGATATCTTTTCTAAATAACCACAAATCTTTGAAATTTTGAGGTACTTTTTCTCTTTTTACTTCTTTTAAAAATATAGCCTCTTCTGGCTTAAAAGTAACTCCAAGCTCTTCTTTTAATTCTCTTAATATTCCTTCTTTGCTAGTTTCACCTGCTAATATTGAGCCACCATTACACTCCCACATTCCACCAAACTTTTTATTCATTGCTCTTTTACTAATTAAAATCTCATTTTTAGAATTTAGTATAATTCCTGTTACAACTATGTGATATTCACCTTTTTGCAATATAGTTACATCTCTTATTGCTGTTTTTCCGGTTTTATTTTTATTCTCATCGTATATGTCCCATAATTCAGGCATACGTTATTGCTCCTTTTTATCAATATTTATTTTGTGTACTGGAAATTTGCTTTCTTTTAATACTTCTTTTAGTACATCTGGTCTCAATGGATATTCATCTATTTTATCTAAGTCAATCCACTCATATTGTAAATAATCTTTTCCCTCTATATTTTGTAATGTACTTTCTAATTTTTTGTCTTCATCATTTACAAATTCTGCTTTGTATATAAACATTATCTCATGATATTTTGCACCTTTCATTTCAAAAAAGTTTTCTACTGTTGATACATATCCTGTTATTTCAATTTCTTTTCCTAGTTCTTCTTGCACTTCTCTTTTTATTGTGTCCTCTGAATTTTCACCGATTTCAACTCTTCCGCCAATCATTGCATAATGATCTGAGTTTACATTTCTGTGTAATAAGATTTTGTTATTGTGCATTATAACTACACCTGCTCTTACATTTAGTTTGTAACCACCAACATCAATTGTAATATCCATCAATTTCCCCTCCTTTAATATTTTTACATTATATCATATAAAGTAAAAGCCTCATATATTTAATATGAGGTTTTTTTTGATTATTCTATTGGAATATATTTTTTCTCAGGCAATTCTTTCTTTTCTTCTTTTTTAGGAATTTCTATTGTAAGTGTTCCGTTTTTGAATTTAGCTTTAATTTCATTCTCTGTTACGTTTTCTCCAACATAAAAGCTTCTTGAACACTCTCCTGAATATCTTTCTTTACGTACAAATTTACCTTTTTCTTCATCCTTTTCTTCTTTATTAACTGTTGCATGTACTGTTAAATATCCGTCTTGAATATTTAATTTAATACCTTCTTTTTCATAACCTGGCAAATCAATGTCTATAATATATTCATCCTTTTTCTCCTTGATGTCTGTCTTCATTAATTTGCTTTCTCCCTCGTTGAAAAATACATCTCCGAACATGTCGTCTAATAGATCAAAGTCACGTCTTCTTGGTATCATCATCATAAAAATCAACTCCTTAAAATTATATTTATGTGTTGACACTTGATGAGAGTGGCACATATGTACTTTTTGATAAATCTTCTTTATCAATTTCGATTATATTATATATCTATTTTTAGCAATGTCAATAGCAGAGTGCTAAAATTCACAAAAGTTTCACATTACTTTTTGTTAATCATATCCCAAAATATTAAATCTTGAATGTCATCATCTTTTGCCTCATTGCTCGTTTTTTCAACATTTTTATAACTATCTTTATTTAAAGCAATAGCTACAATTATTACTATTGTAATAACTGGAAAAATAAACATTATTGGAAGCCCATTAAATCCTGCAAATATACAAAATATTAGAAATATTACATACAATATTATCCCCATAGTTTTCTCCTTTATTCATATTATATCATTATTTTATTTAATATAATATAATGTTTACAAATGATTTTAGGAGTGTAATATGAAAGTTAATGATTATTTAGGAAAAGTTTTAAAAATTGAAATTGACAGGCCTTTAGGAAGCAAACATCCTAAATATGGATTTATATACCCAGTTAATTATGGTTATGTTCCAAATACAATTAGTGGAGATGGCGAAGAATTAGATTGCTATTTACTTGGTGTTTTCGAACCTTTTGAAAACTTCGAAGGCAAGTGTATTGCAATAATTCACAGGACAAATGATAATGACGATAAACTTATAATTGTACCTGATGGTAAAAATTATGATAATTCCGCTATTGAAGCTTTAACCGAATTTCAGGAGCAATATTTTGAGCATGTTATTATAAGATAATAGATTTCGATACAGTTTATTGTATAAGAAAAAACCAAATGAATTAACTCATTCGGTTTTATGCTATATTTCATTCCAAAATGTGATTTCTTCTATAGGTTTTCTATCAAAATGTCTTTCACTTGGTTTTGCTTCTTTTGATGGATAACCAATAGCTAACATTGCAATTATTTCTAAATTTTCTGGAACTTTATATACTTCTCTAACTTTATTAGAATCAAAATATCCTATCCAGGTAGAGCCTAATCCTAAATCTTGAACTTCTAGCATCATTTGAGTTGTTGCAATAGATGCATCAATAACGCCTTCATCTCTTCCATCAAATTTACTTTTCCATGAAACTGTTTTATCATAGCAAATTATCATTATTAGTGGAGCATTCCATCCCATTTTTGTACATTCACTTAATCTTGATAACTTTTCTTTGTCGTTTAATATTAGTATCCTTTGTGGTTGATAGTTTACTGCTGTTGGTGCTAATCTTGCTGCTTCTAGTATTTTTTCTATCTTTTCCATTTCAACTTCTTTTTCTGCAAAACTTCTGCACGAATATCTTTCTTTTGCTAACTCTAAAAAATTCATAATTAATTTTCCTTTCTATTAGACCTATAAATATTTTTTATTTGATAAATCCCCTAATATTTTATCAATATTTTCTTTTATTCTATCTTCACTTAATATTATCTCTGCCTCATCTCTTGTTATTAATTTAATATTAACATTAATTTTCATGTTTGTATCTAGCGCTTCGTCGTAATTATCATTATGACAATTACGACAGTATGACACTAAAATACTCATTACAATATAACTAGCTGTTTTGTTACTATCCAAAATAACACAATACTAAAACAGGCTTCATCGTCATTTGTTTCCATACCTTGTTTTATTACTATCTAAAATAACACAATACTAAAACGTCAAATGTTGTTACAAAAGTATAAGCAAAGTTTTATTACTATCTAAAATAGCACAATGAGTTAAAATAAGGTTTAAACCTTAAATGCCAACTTGATGTTGGTTTCACTTAGGTGAATTTAAGTTCTAGTTATCTAGAGCTTTTATTTTTTGCCTAATTACTTTTTTATGACATAATTTTATCATTTCTTACATTTTTTTACAATCTTTTTATGGAAATATATGTATTTTTTGTCCATGCTTGATTTCTTTGCTATGAATATGTTATACTATTTATACAATTTAAATATTCAAAGAACAAAAATCTCTTTTATTAGGCTTTAAGCCTCAGATTACATTATCAAATGTAAATAATATTAAAATGGAGGTGTTCTTATGAATAATAATATTTATGAATATTTAAATTGTAGTAAATCTAAGAGTTTTAATGAGATGCTCTTTTATTATATTGATAAAAGTGGCCATAAGGATTCTGAGGTTTATAAATGTGTAGATATTGATCGTAAATTGTTTTCTAAAATTAGATGTAATCAAAATTACATCCCTAGAAAGAATGTAATTATCAAATTATGTCTTTCTTTGAAGTTAAACAAGTCTGAATTTAATACTTTATTAAACTCAGCTGGTTATTCTTTAAGCTCAAGCAAATTTGACTTAATTATTTCTTACTGTTTAGATAATAATATTTATGACTTAAATGTCCTAAACGATTATTTATTTACATACTGCAACGCTATTTTATAGCGTTATTTTTTTGTCGCTTTTTATTCGACCTTTTTTATTTGCATTCGTTTTATAATTTATTTAAATTAGGAGGTTATAGAAATGAAAATAAATTTATCTAGTTTAATGTGTTTAATTGACGAAAATGAGAAACAATATTCATCTTTGTTTTTTACTTTAAAAAAGCATGTGCTAAATACTTCAATTCAAGAATTAAATGGTACTACTAATGTAGTTGAAGACAATAAAAAGGATTTTGAAGAAGAGTTAACTGAAGTTAAAAGATTGTCTAGTGAAATATCTAAATTAAAGGGCGTACTTTATGAAAAAAATAATTTTTTTAAGCTTTCTGATGGCAGAACAATTCAAACTGCAATAGTTGAAAATAGTAACTTAAGAAGACTAAAAGACAGTTTACAAGCTCTGTTGAATTATCGTAATTTAAAGCAAAGAGTTACTGAGGTAAATAACTCATACTTTCAAATTCAAGAAATAAATTATAATCAAGAAGAAGTCAAATCTCAAATCCAGCAATTAGATGAAAAAATACGTAATACTGATTTTGAAATTTCTAAGCTAAATAGTATTGAATTTGAAATAAATTTATAGTCAAATCTGGGTTCTGTTAAGTTATTTTGCAGATTAAATTAAATATAAAGTTTTAAGCCCATACCTTTTTAAGATAACTATAGTTTTATTAAATAATTACACTTATAGTTTTCATTTTATTTAATATTATTATGTTGTTTTGTTTTATTGTTTATATATTATAGGTATTTTACAATTCTTTATGTGTAGCAGATAGGAAAAATGTTTAATAGTTACTTAAAAAGGTCTAAAGTGAAGGAAAATTAACAAGGTAAATATCCACAGATTCCGATATTTACCTATACAACAGCATAGGAATGTGTTTGCTGTTGAGACGATGATACTAAAGTCAGTTAATTTTCTTAGTATTATCCTGTATCTGAAATAATAGGATAATATAACTCTTTAGTATATTTTATAAAATAAAAAGTGTGAATATTGACTATTTATCTAATAGTTAACTTTCACACTTTTTTATTATAAACTAACTCGTATTGCCCTTAAAAACAACTTATCTATTCCCCCTGAATTAAGAACTTTATTAAATGTATTAGATATTTCTGTTATTATCTCTTCATCTGTAATTTCTTCGTTTTGCTTATTTATTTCAACAAATTCTAACAACCATCTTCCATGACCTTTTTTATTGAAATAATCATTTAAGTAATATAACGCTTCCTCAAGTTTCTTAGTTTGTCTATTTAAGCATTGATTATATGCATCAATATCTTTAATCTTGAATGCATAAATAATTGGAAGAATTATACTATAAATACAGTAATTTTCCTTTTTATTAAAGAAAAAATTTCTTTTATCAGTGTTTTCTATATATTCTACTGCTGTATCATATAATACTCTATATCTATTACAATCTCTTAATGAAAATTGATATTTTTCTATCATCGCATAAAATACCTCATGAGGCAAATAAGTTTCCGTTCTATATTCTAAATATTTTTTTGCATAATCAATACTTCTATTATTATCTATTGTCATTATATAATCATAAAATCTATTCAAATAAATATAAGCATTAAAATTTTGTCCATATTGTTTTTTTATAGTATTTTGTAGTTCTTTATTATTTGATGCTATAATTACTGTTACATTAGATAAATTATAAAAATGTTTAATAGTCTCTAATAATTTAGTAGCATAGTATGGATTACATCTATCCAATTCATCTACAATTAATATCATTCTTTTGCCAGATAGAATTTTATTTACCAATTTTTCAAATAATGATTTTCTTTCTTCATATGTATTAATTTCATCTGATAAGTCATTAAATGTTTTTATTCTATCTATTTTTTCAGCACTCAAATCTATATTAAAAAATTTACTTGATACAATTTTTGTTAAAATATTTAATACTTCTTTAACAGTTTCTTCTTTATCAAATTTACTTGTAACTTCATTTTTATATTTTGGATAGCAGTTTAATATATTATAAATAATTGATTCCAAAACGTCACTGTGATCATCATTTTCCCATGCATTATAATAGAATACCATATTATTGTCACATATATTAATTAAAACATCTTTTTCTGCTTCAACAACTTTAAATTGTTCTTGATTATTATTCTCTTTATAATGCATTATTAAATACATTAATTGCTTAAGTAAAAATGTTTTTCCAACTCCCCAATAACCATCTATACAAATAACTTCGTTATCATCTATATTTGAAATTAATCTTATAAGACTACTTAAATATTCTTTATTTTCTAATTTATCATCTATTAATGAATTATGAATATTGATATCATTTGCTTCTAATTCGTATTTTTTCATATATTCCCCTCTTTCTTATTTTAGAACATCATATATCATTAAATATACAAAATTTGTCGAAACGTGTAACTTTATATCAAAAAAAACAAAATTAATTATTTTATTACTTTTATATTTCATTCTTTGATTTAATAACTTTCATATTTTCATCTAATACTTTTATCAATTTCCAAGAATATGTATTATCAGCTGGAAGATAGCCTTTAAAAGTATTCCCATTTGAATATTTTATATATCCATAAGGTTTACAATGTTCACCATCAGGTTTGATTTCTATTGAATTAACAATACACCAATTTCCAGTATTCCAACTATCTCTTATAATCATTATCTTTTTAAAATTGCTTTTTCTAGCCAAAGCTAAAATAGTATCATATTCAGTTTTATTAATCATAACAATCACCTCTTTGTATTCCAAATTATGTCTAAACTATTTGTTATCCTGATTTTTTGAAAATCATTAATTTGATCTTGTAGTTTCTTTAAATTAATTCTTTCATCTTCACTTATTTTTTCTTTAACAATGCAATTATAATCTTTATCAAGTAAATTCCATCTACTTGCTGCTTTTAGTAATTGATTGAGAACATTCATTATCTCATTAATCGTTATATTTGATGGTTTAAAGGTGTAGTTCCATTTTCTTTCATTATTGAGATAATTTTCAAAATCATTAATTCTATCCTTTCTAAAATCCCTTAATTTTATATTTCCTAAATATTCATTTATTATTTTTAATCTATCTTGATAATTACCATAACTATTATAAGAAATTTTATTATACTTATTTTCAAGAAAAAGCAAACTTAACTCGGATATTGTCATATTTGAATCAATAATTATTTCTTTTCTTTTATTGGAAACCATACTTCACACCTCGTTAATTGATAATTATCTTCCAAATATTCATCATTATAGCATTCAAATGCAATTTCATAATTATCATCAATTTCATATTCTTTATGTTTTTTTATCCATTCATTATAAAAATACGATTTTATAGCACTTATAGTAATATCTTTATTAATACTCTCCTCATTAAATTTAACCCATTTTTGCTTTGGTACTTTAATAATCCTAAAATCTTTAGGATAGTATCCAAATGGACTATAATAATTTCCATAAAATATATCTGGAGCTGTTCTTTTCTCATCTAAATAATAATATAATTCAAACATCTTCCCATTTCCATTAATAATAGCCATATCTTCAAAATCATTTTCTATTGTAAGAATATTTTCTGAAAGCAAATCTATATCAGAAATTCCTATAAATTTCATTTCTTCTTCATCTGCAATAGTATAATCTTTAACTTCACTTATATATTGTGAATAATCCTCAATATACATTGAATTTAAATATTTATTACTTATATTTTCGATTTTTTCTCTACGTCTCAATTGTATTGGAGTAATTCCAAAGACATCTTTAAAAGCTTTTGTAAATCCATCCGCACTATATAAATATTTTTCTGCAATATCTGTAATATTTTTATTTGATGTTATTAAATCTCCAAATGCAAATGACATTTTTCTTCTTTTTACATATTCTTGAATATTCATATTAGCATATTTTTGAAAAATCTTCGAACAATAATGTTGCTCATATCCACAAACATCAGCAATATTTTTGTTAGTTATTTCTTCACTATTTTTTATTTTCTCTTCAATGTATTCTATTGCTTTATTAAATACTCTTATTAAATTATTCATATTATTCTCCTTTCAAACTTAATCAAATATTTGATTAAACATATAATAACAAAATTTAAATTATAAATCTCGAAGATAATAAGCTTTATTTTTAATCTTTTGTATTTTGCTATTCAAATGAATTTATTTATATTTAAGTCTTTTTACAAATTTATAGAAAAATAATCCGACTTAAATGAATATTTTTAAGTCGGATTATATAATGTTTTTATGATTATGTCAATTGGTTTTTATATATAAATTTTGAATACAAAATAAAAATACTCTCCATAACCAATTTATTATCGATTATGAAAAGTATTTTTACTTCTGAATATTCTAATTATTTTATTAAGTTTTTAGTTTTCATATAATTAAGAAAAGATTTTATTATATTATTATTTCTATCCATTATATCATGTTCAGTATAATCTTCTCTATTATAAGCCATAGATAATAATTCATTTATTTTTGTACCTTCTTTATGCACTCCTCTTGAATTTGTAAATCCTTTATAATATTTTACTTTGTCTTCAAATCTATAATCTGAAGCTCTTATATTTATTCTTTTTTCTAATAAAGATTTATTTCCTAATGCTTCAAGATTTTCTGGATTAGTTAAACTCTTTTCGTTTTCTTGTCTATTTTTTGCAAATATATGCTCTATTTCAAATGTACTTGATAATTCAAGCAATTCTTGATTCTCATTTTGGAATACCCACCATGTTAGCATAGATTTTGTAATTGGTCTTTGATTCATATATCTATAATTTTCAATAGAGTTTTTAATTGCAGATAATTCAAATTTAAACTCCTCAAATGTAACTTCTCTATTATTAACTATGTTTATCATTTCAGCATATACTGGAGTTCTTAAAGCATTTACACCTGGATTGTATACTGCATAAGCCCAAATAAATGGAATTATCGTATCTAGGAAGTTATAGAATTTTTCTTCATCTAATTGATTCTCATAATCTTTATTTTGCATAAAGTACACTGAAACAAAGTAGTTCCACATACCATTTGGAGCATAATTTAGTATAAATAGTTTTCTTAATATTTTCTTTGAAAATCTCTCTTCATCTTGATTAGCTATATCATTCCAGAAATCAGCTAATGCTGATAAGTTATCTAAGGTTTGTTCTTTTTTTAATATTGCATAATCATCTTTTTCATAAAATTTTCTTAGAGCCTCTGTCGTAGAAGATTTAATTCCTTGTTTAGCTCTTTCAAAATACATATATCTTGTAAATAGTTCATCCATTGGAGTTCCTTGTTGTGGTTTGAATATTTTTTCGCAAGTTTCCTCTAGTTCTTTCCATTTTTTTATGAAAGCATCTTTTTCGCCTTTAGCAGAATAATATTTATAAAATTGTGCTTTAAATATATCTGCATCTGATAAAGGTAATCCCCTATCATTTAAAGTTGAGAATATTCTTAATGCTGTATTTTGATTATCTGCTTCTATTGGTAGTAAGATACAATTATTAAGTATTCTAATAGGTAAATATGAAAATACATCTAAATACTCGTTCAAGAATTCTTCTATCTTTTTCTGAAAAAATCTATAATTATTTGCATATTTACTTTTTTGATTATCTCTAACTTCACCCGTTTTTAATATTTCTAGAAACTCTTCTTTGTCATTATCTGTAGCAACTTCCGAATCAATTTTTAATTCATTTAAATTAGCTGTACCAAATTCATCTGTTTTCCATAAACATTTTGCAATTAATTCTTTCGTTTTCATTGATTCTTCTGTTTTCATAGAACCAAATCTAACATAAAAAGCTCTTAATAGTAGCATTAATGTTGTTAATCTTTGTTGTCCATCAATTACTTCTAATTTTCCATTATCATTTTTAAATGTAACTATTGGTCCTAAATAATATTCTTCATCATTATTAAATTGATTATACTTTCCTTCTGGAAAAGAAAACTCAAATATATCTTCCCATAATGTTTGACATTCTTCTTCAGTCCACGCATAGGGTCTTTGATAATCTGGAATTACAAAATCTGATTTTTTATCTCCCAATAATGCACATATATTTTTTTGATCTACATTTAATTTTGACATTATTCATTCCTCCATTCAACAAAATTATATCATAACTTCAATTAATTTACTATATTTCTTCAGATAATCATTATTATCTGTTCTTTCGTTTTTGAAATAACCAATTTTTGCTTCCATTTCAGCATCCAACAATTGTTGAAAAGCAGGGGCAAAGAAATCTTTCCAGGCTGTGTACATATCATTCATAGATTTAATATTTTTTGGATCATTCCTTCTAAAAAATTCCTCTACTATTTCATTTTTTTCTTTTTCTACTTTTTTACCCATAGGAAAATCCCTCCTTGATATTTTATATTTTATCACGGAAGGATTTATTTACACAACTTTTTCTATACTCTCTGTTTTCTATTAACTCATTATTATTTTCATAAACCTTAAAGATTCATCTAAATTAATAATTATTTTTTTATTATTTGAAATTAATATTTCTATTCTTGTAATATTATTTTGTGTACGTGGTCTAGACCCAATCTCTTCATTGTAAAATTTGATATTTTCTATCATCTCATTTTTTAAATGTTTATTAATCTCTTTTTCAAAATTATTTTCTTCATTAATTCTTTCAAATTTACTTTTTATATCATTATTATTAATAAAAATATACTTATTAAATATATTGAGTATATCCTCATCACATTGAATAAAAATCTCAAATTCATCAGATATTAATTTATTTGACAAATCTACTTTTAAGTCTTTACAATACATTTGTACATTTTCTACCTTTTGACCTATTATTTGATTACATATAAAATACTTATTTGGATCATTACCTTCAGAGTATTTTTCTATCATTTCATAAATTGTAGATAATACATTTGCATATCTATGATCAACTTCACAACAGTTGTTGTAACTTTCTTCGCTTCCAATTCCCTCTAATGCCTTTTTTAAATCCAAACTGCTTTTTTTTAACTTGTTTAATATTAATTTTGTCATTTCTATATAATTTTTATCATCATATGTAGATTGAATATCTCTAAATATATGATTTACATATCTATCTACATCTAATCCATTATCCATAAAGATTTTAAGCAATTTGATACAAAAGTCATGATCAGTTTCTATCTAATTTCCTTGATCATCAAGTCTCCTGTTAAATTGCCCATCTAGCCAACATTGAGTTAATAATAATTCTTCTTCATTTTCTTCCTGACTCTCACATTTAATTACTTCTACAGCATTAGCGTCTGCTCCATTTTTCAATAAATAATCTATTTTCTCATAATCTACACTGTTACTACAACAAATATCATAGATTTCCTTTTCTTCCTTATTAAATTTTTTTATATATTCCATACTTCTCTCCTTATTTATTTTTATGGACCCATAAGTGATATTAATGTATATCCTTTTTCTTTTCCCTCTTTTATCATATTTTCCATATATTTAATAAATCTATTATAAAAATTGATTATAACATCTTTATAGTTTTCTGTAAGTTTAATTCTTTCATTTTTATCGTATGGTAAATTTTTGGTATTAACTCTATGATCCAAATATAATATCCAATCATAATCCTCTTTAATGTAATCTAATTTTGTACTATTATAATCATCTTTTAGCAATTCTATTATACTTTTAATCTCATTTATCATATCTTGTATTGATTGCATTGTGTAATAGTTATATGTTAAATACCATTCAAATGTAGTTTGTATTCCATTAGTATATGTAACAACATGATTGTCATATCTCTGTAAATTTTCTGGTAATTCATCATCAAAATATTTTAATAATAGTGGAAATAAAAAAGCTCTAATATTCTCTTCTTCAATAGAAATTTCTAATTTTCTATATTCATCCACATTATCTGTATCATTTGCATCTTTTGTCATATCTCTAACTTTGACTGGCATAATCCAGAAATAAGATGATGGATCATGTCCTTCTTTAATTTCAATTATTTCATCATTCATTTATAACCTCCATTTAAATTATTTTTTTACAATTCCAATTATTCCTACTATTAAACTTGCAATTCCTATTAAAAAACTTAATATAGTAAAAATTATATTAAATATAACTAAGCCTTCTATTTTTTTACCTTTTCTTAAATTAACAATTTCATCAAATATTTTTTCAATTTTATTTTTAGAATTACTTTTTAAATTATTGACAAAAATCTGATTTGTTTCTACTATAAATAGTAGTTTGTTTTCATAGTCATGCATAAGTTCCTTTTCCATACTATTTATATGTCCTTCAATGTTATTAAGTGTTTTTTCTTTGTATTCATTTAACTCTTTTAATGATATTTTTCTATTGTATGTAGTTGGTAAATTAATAAATAACTGCTGTAACTCACATATTGTTTTGTTTATTAGTTCTTCCATTAATGTATACATTGTTTTTGAGCCCACACCACTATTGGCTAATCCATTTGACTGTAATTCTTCATATTTTTTCTTGCTTTGTAACTTCCATTGTACATATAAATTTCTAAATATATCATTATATTTTGTATCTAAATCTTTCTTAAAATTTTTCTGCATAGCAAGTGTCCTTTCTGTAGACATTATACCACTTTTTTCTCAGGAAATAAACCTCCTATCACTATAAACTTAAAGTGCAAATTTTGCACTTTAAGTTTTAACTAATTTTTCGTTTCAAAAAACTTTCGCCACTTTTTCGCCACTTTTTTATGGCAATAAAAAAATCAAGGAACTTTAAATTCCTTGATAAATCTGGTTGCGGGGGTAAGACTCGAACTTACGACCTTCGGGTTATGAGTGAGACCTGACCACTTTTTGTAGTTTTGTGAAAATCAGAGTTTTTGTTGGTATTTCAGTATTTACAAGAGTTTTAATTTATAGAACATTTGTGTCTTTTTAGGACATTTTTGGAGAAGATTTTACCCAATTTTTACCCAATGGGTATGGTACGTTTGTTCTTAGAACTTTGGCTCTTGTGGATACTTTTAGAAAATGAAAAATTTTAATTTTTAGGAGGATTTAGATTATGAATAATTTAAGAGAAGTTAATGATGATATTTTGAAAGATTGGTTAATTTTTAGAGAAGAAACCGTCTTGAGTTCACTTACTAAAGAGGATAGAAAACATTATATTTATTTTGATTAGGAACATTTTAAAAAATGTTCCTAATCAAAATAAAAAGTATGTTAAAAATCAATTAGCTAGACTTAATAAAAATTTTATGGATTATATGTGTTATTGGAATGAGAAGTATTATAGGAATGGGTTCTGTGATGGTTCTCTGCTAGTTATCGGATATTTTGATGAATAGTTAATTTACATTTCTTTTGTACTATAAAATAGTTCAAATGTAGCAGAAATGAAAAAACAATTGTGTCACTTTTTATATTTTTGTGACACAATTGAAATTAAAAAGTTTTTACAGAATTTTGAAAAGACTTTGGATTTTGAGATACTTTTTTCAAATTTGTATTTATTTTTTTAATAAATATATTCTATAATATCAAAAAAATAGAACATAACACCATAAAAGTCTTCTCTTTTTCTCTATAAATTTTTTATAAGATCCTGCAAGTTTTCAAATCCTAATTTTATAATTATATTTTTCATTTTTTCAGAATAACAATCTTCATATCCATTTTTTTCTATAGATAAAATAAAAGAATTCAATCCTTTTATTCTCAAAGATTGCTTTTGATAATCCTTATTTGAATTTTTATCTTTATATAAGTTTATTGCACACCAAAATAGATTATTCTTTATTTTTTTTCCAACAGACAATGTTCTTTTTCCATTTTCTTTTACCACAATATTTATTCCTGTTATCTTAATATGATTGACAACATTAATATTATAGTTTCTAGTTTTATTATTGTTTAGTTTTAAACTGTATCGTTTCAATAATTTACTTACAATTTTAATAATTTCTTCGTTAATTTCTTCGTTATTGATATTGTTTTTGAATGAAATACACAAATCATCTGCATACCTTGTATATATTATATTTTCAGCAGTTAATTTTTTTAATTTTCCATATAATATATTATCAAACTCTTTCAAATATATATTTGCTAAAATTGGTGAAGTAACGAATCCTAATGGAATCCCCCTATTGGATACACTACACTTTTTTACTATTTCTGCACATTCTAATAAAGTTATTGCATTTTTATTTTTTTTATTTATTTCAATATAAAGTCTTTTTATAAGTTTTTCATGTGTAATATTATTAAAAAAGTTTTTTATATCTAGCATTATAAAAAAATCATTGTACATATGTGCTTTCGCATTATCATAAATTGATCTATTTTCAACATATGCATATGAAAATAAAGAATTAATAAAATTTTGTTTTAAAAATTCATTAACTTTTTTATGATATATTCTTAATCTGCAATCAACACTTTTATAAGAAACAATTTTTCTTATTTTATTCTTTTTCTTGATATATCGAATTAATATTTCATTATTCAAATTTAAATTCCTTTCCAAATGACGATTTTTCTTTTTTTTCAATAAACATCTTATATTTTGTACATATGTTAGTAAATTCTGTACTTATTGATATTTTCCTTAAAATATCATCTTCATCAATTTGTTCAAGTGCTATCCATTTTATAGCCTGAAATAAATACAATAAGTATCCAATTGCTTGTCTAATATCAATATTCACATTGTTTTGCATTATCTTTATTTTCATATCATTAAATGTTTTTGAGCATTTCGATTTAATTGTTTCTATTAGAATTTCTTTATATATTTCTTCAATATATGATATATGGTCTTTAAGCTCCTTATTTGTTCTTAAATTTCTTTTAAATTCATCAATATTAAATAATGCTAAAATTTGAATTCTTAATACTTGTGGACCTATATTTACATATAATATATTATCTTCAATGTAATAGGATAAAGTATACTCGTCTCCAATATTACGATTAAACTGACTATATTTTATATTTACTTTGTCTTTATTTATATTATGAATATTTTTCATTATACTATTTGACAAATTTTTTCCTATTTGGTTATTATAAAAATAAGTTCTATAATCTCTTTTAAATTCTGATTTTTCCCATATCTTTAAAGCAGGATTAAAAATTATTTTTTTGATACCTTCTTTTTTGGTTTTATCCTTTTTAAAAAAAGCCAACCTCATAAAATCATTGATTTTATTTTCTTCGATTGCTATTTCTTCAGGTACAATTAATATTATTTTAGGTATTAATGATTCATTAGAAGCAAACATCCCTAGTTCAGCAGATGTAGCATTACTTTCATGAATAATAAACACATAATCAGAATATAATGCTGCTAATATTTCAACTTGTTTTAAATTACTCATAAATATTTCATCATATGCTAAATATTTTTTATTCGATTTACCAAAAATAAAATTTTCTTCTAATATAACAACTTTATTTAATTTACTTAATTTAGTCAAATATTTTTTTAAAATTTTTCTTTTATCATCATCTTTATTTTTAAACTTGACTCCACAAAGAAAGAAAATTTTATTTTTCTTATCTGTTTCATTTTCAATAAATAGATATTGTTCCATATTACTCCCTAAAAAAATAGGAATCCTACTTAAATTTGGTGAAATTTCTTTGAAGATAATAAGTTTCTTTATTATGTTCTTCTTTTGAGCGAAGCTCGCTCAAAAGAATGGTTGTAATAAAGAAAATTGTTATCCCTCAAAATTATAACAGAGTTATCCAAATTTAACTATTTTTGTAGTCGCTTCTACCTTAAAAGCTAAGGTGGCTTAATGCCGTACTAGGATTCCTTATTTATATTATCATATATTTCTTAAAAATTAAACCCTTATCATGAAATTTTTCATCAATTTCTTTTAACATTTTTAAATTATATGATTTTTTTTCTATTTTAAAAGATAATGGAAATTGAATTTCTTTCAAAAATTTTTCTACATTTTTATCATTATATTTATAGTATTTCAATAGGGATATATATTTAATTAGTGTTTTTTCTTGTAAATTATATAATCTATCTTTTTCAAGTATTATATTAATAACAAATATTAATTCATTAATCGTTATTTCATTATCTGTATAAAGTAATATTTTATCATTATTCTCTACTTCATAATCAATACCAACACCCTCAAATTCTATATTAATTACTTTAAATTTAAATTTATATCCATTTCCATTATATAAGTTAACTAATTTTTCTAAAAATTTATTTACCATATCGTCATTTAGTTTCAAAAATATATTGATTATATCTTGATCAGTTAGATACACTTTACAATTATCTGGGCAATATAATATCTTTGTTTTACTTTTTTTATAACAGTAAAATTCGTTTTGGCAGTTAAAATCTAACGGCTCAATTCTTTGATAAATAGCAAATTCTTCATTTTCTTTCGAGATTTTTCTATTTGTTCGAGTGTTTTCATATTTTTTATCTAATAATTGCAAAAAATTTTCTTTTTCCATCTTTTATTCCTTTTTATTAAACCTTTTCAAATTACAAACTTAGCTTTATAAAATTTATAATATATTTTAAATTCGATGTATTTCATCTGTTTTAAATTTATGTAATTTATTTTTATCTTCCAACATAACTTCTATAATATTTCTTAATATTTTTTTTGCTTTAAAAGATATATCCATTATAATCCAATTTTCTTCTTTAAACTCACCATAATCGTAATTTGTATTCCTATTAAATTTATTGTTAAATTCTATTAATTCTTTTTTCAATGAATTATAATTTCCATGTATTAATCTAGATCTTATATCATAAAGTTTTGTAGAAAAACTTTCAATCTGGTCTATGTCTTCTAGTTCGTCTATTTCTATAAAATACTTCAATTTTTGTTTAAATTGTTCTCTTGTGCTGCGTTGAGGATTTACAATTAACATTTCTATCAGCTGAATATAATTCAATAATGAATACATATAATTTTCTCCATAAATTAACGTTTCTATAATAAAATCTAATTTAAAATAATCATCTGCACCTTCTATATATTTATCAATATTACTTCCAAATTCTATGAAAGATGATATTTTTTCTTGATATTCCTCATTACTATTTTTATAATATTGATATCCAAAATATTTATGTTCTTCTCTTTTTTCATAACATTTACTTATTAAATCCTCAAACATGTAATCTCCATTATATAAATTATCTACAGAATATCCATTGTAAAAAACAATATCTATGTCATTTCTTTTATCTGAATTTTTTCTTAAAAAATTAAATAAAAATAATATCTTATATTCAATATCATATTCATCAATAGGATTTATTAATGGATGACTTCTTAACCCTTTCGCAATATTTTCTTCATCATATTGTTCAAATATTTCATCATCAACAATAATTGTATCCTCAGATGTCTCTATCTCTAAAACAAGCATTTTTTTAGTTATCAAAGATATTAACTGACTACAATTAAATTTTGATATATCTTTTTTTATTTCATTTTTATAATATTTATCATTAAGATATCCAATTAATTTTTTTCTGAAGTTTCTATCCTTTTCAAAATTATTCATATAATCATCTTCTACTAAACTTTTAACATTTATGTATAAGTCATCTTTTTTAGGATTTTTTAGAAATAATCCTAATTTTTTTGAAATACAAATAGAATTTAATCCAATATCTTTCCATAAATCAATTATTACCATATTATATCCCGTCTCCTATTATTCTATTTAACTTCTAATCTAATCAATTTTTGATTAATATCATAATATTCAACTTTTGACAAAACTTTTTCTATTGCTTGTTTATATTTTTCTTGATTATCTATTGATTCTTTTTCAATTTCTTTGAGCTCTTTTTTTATTATATCTTCCATCTTATTATAATAATCTTTATTAATATCTAAAAATGCATATTTATTTGCCTCTTTTAGTTTATCTTTATCCACATAATTGCAAAAATAAATTAAAGTAAGCTTTTCTATAATATATTTAAATATTGCTAAATCTCGAAAAGTTTCATCAACTATTATATTTTCTTCATAAAGTATTTCTAAAAATAAAATTGGTAAAACCATTATTACATTAAGATATAATAAAGCGACATCTGTTTTTTCTCTTTCAAAAAATCTTAGCATATTCCTATGAATTGTTGGATGAGCAAATTTAGATAAGACATTATATATTTTGTTATAATCTTCTTCTATGTTCTCATATTTTTTTAATATTATTTTTCTTAAATAACTTTGTGATAAATAATCCTTTGCTTTTTTATTTATCTTTCTTCTTTCAAGATAACACTCATAACTATCTTCTTTACAATATTCTTTTCTTACATTTGCATCTATTCTAATTCCAAATAGCATCATCATTAATTCAAATGCATTCCTTGTTAGTACTATTCCATCCAATAATCTATTATTATCTACTAGCCTATATGCACGTTTATAAGTATCAATACAATCATTGAATAATTCAATTTCTATAGAATCATTTGTCTTTTCTCGAGCTTCTTGTAATTTGTTTATAAATATATTGTTTATATCCTCAAAAATATCATTTATTTCATTATTCATTTATCCTATCATCTCTTTACATTTTAACTCAGCTTGTCTTATAACAGTTTGAACTGCTTTTTCACTTTTGTTAGGTGGATAATTATATTTAATCAAAAGTTTCTTAATTTCAATTCTCATTTTGGCTCTTGCATCTTTTCTAATATCCCAATCTATTGTCATATTACTATTAACAGTTTCTACAAGTTCTTTTGCTATTTGAACTAAGATTTCATCTTTCATTAATTCTTTAACTTCTGGATCATCTCCTAATGCATCAAAGAATGCTTTTTCTTCTGATGATAAATTAAATTCATTTCCGGCTTTTAATTCTTCCTCAATTTCATTTTTTAAGTTTATTAATTCTTCAATTATTTTTTGTATGTCTTCTACACTTGTTCTCTCATTATATGTAGCTGCAATTTTTTGAAACTTTGTTGAGAACTTTTCCATCATAACAACATTTTGTCTTCCTATCTGATTAACGTACTCTTTTAATGCTCTATTTAATACCTCAACTGCAATATTTTTCTTCTGCATTTTTGCTAACTTATTTAATATCTCATTACTCAATAATGCCAATTGATTGCTGTTATGTACTTCACCTATTTGTAGCATTTCATCATCTTGTATTGCTCTTTCTAACATTTTTGCTACATTATCATTTATCTCTTTAACGTCTATTTTATCTCCACTTAATTTTGATATAAATGATCTTACAGCTATGAAAAATAATATTTCATCTTTTAATTCTTGTGATAAAGCTCCTGTACATAATGCATACAAACTTTTTACATCATAACTATATTTCATAAATGCTTTTTTCTTTTCTTCTGTTTCTAGCATCCAGTTTGCACCTGCCATTATTATTTCGTATTTATCACTATCTGTTGTTGTAGCAAAGTGTCCATAGTAGAATCCTTTAAATAAATCTCTTATTAGTTCTACTTTATCATTTAAAACTTTTACTAATTCACTATTATCTACAATCTTGCCTTGGTCTCTCTTTGTATATGTTTTCAAAGCATCTAGCAACCATCTTTTTAGTCCTATGTAATCAACAATTAAACCACCAGTTTTATCTTTATAAACTCTGTTTACCCTTGCGATTGCTTGCATTAAATTATGAGCTTTCATAGGTTTGTCCACATACATTGTTCCAAGTCCAGGCACGTCAAATCCCGTTAACCACATATCTACAACTATTGCAATTTTGAAGCTAGACTCCATATCTTTAAAATCTACTTCTAATTGCTTTTTATCTTTCTTAGAACCTATTGCTTTTTGCATTTCTTCATCATCTTTATTATTAGATGTTATTATCATATTGACTTTGTTTTTCCATTCTGGTCTAAGTTCTAAGAATTTGTTATACATTGTAAATGCAGATTGTCTTGAATATGCTACAACCATTGCTTTATTAGCCACACTTGTTTCTATTTCCTCATAATGCTTTATAATATCTTTAACTATCATTTCTAGTCTATCTGGATCTTCTATTATTTGTTTCATTGTAGCCATTGCTTTTTTAGATTCTGCTATTTTATAATCATCAATACCTTCTTCTGTTTCAAGCATATTGTAGTAATCATCTATCTCATCTAATATCTTTTGATTTAGTCCAACTCTTGCCATTCTTGATTCATACATAATTGGCACCGTTGCACCATCCATAATTGCTTGTGTCATATCATAAGTATCTATTATATTTCCAAATACATTTGTTGTTGACCTGTCCTTTGTTTCAACAGGCGTTCCTGTAAATCCAATATATGTTGCATTTGGGAAAGCATCATGCAAATACTTAGCTGTTCCATATTTTTTATATGCTTCCATTTTAGCTTTATCGAATTTTATTGTTGCACCTAATCCATAATGGCTTCTATGGGCTTCATCTACTAAAACTAAAATATCATCTCTTTTACTAAATACCCCTGTTTCTTCTTCAAATTTCTGTAATGTAGTAAAGAATATTCCACCAGATTTTCTTCCCTCTAATTTTTCGTTTAAGTCTTGTCTATTTTCAATTTGTACTGGTTCTTGTTTTAGATATCCTGAGCATTTTGCAAATGTTGTAAATAACTGATTGTCTAAATCATTCCTATCTGTTACAACCACTATACTTGGATTATTTAATACTTTTATCATATTACCAGTATAAAATACCATTGAGAAGCTCTTTCCACTTCCTTGTGTATGCCAAAGTAATCCAGCTTTTCCCGTTTTGTTATCTATTGCATTTTCTGTACTGGCTATAGCTTTCTTAACTCCAAAATATTGATGATATGCTGATAAAATTTTACTATCTTCACTCCATAATATAAAATTACTTATAATATCTAATAATCTATCTTTTCTAAGCATTCCATTGAATAGAGTTTTATGGGTAGGCATATTCTCTAATACTTCATCTGTATCTTCAACCTTTTTCCATTCCGAAAATCTACTCCATGGACTGGTGATAGTTCCTGCTCTTGCTTGTACTCCATCACTTACAATCATAAACTGGTTATAATAGAATAGTGATGGTATATGTACTTCTTGATAACCTTTTAATTGATTATATCCATCTATTAACTTAACATCTTCTCTTACTGTTGATTTTAGTTCAACAACAACTAAAGGCATACCATTTATAAATATAATTATGTCTGGTCTTTTTTCACTATGCTCACTGATTGTATATTGGTTAATTGCTTTGAATGTATTATTTTGGATATTTTCAAAATCTATTATTTTAATAGTTTTATATTTTGTTTCTCCATCTTCTTGAATTGGTACAGGAATTCCTTCTAATAAATATTTAGTAAATTGCTTATTGTTTAATATAGTATTGTTATTGTCTAAGTTTCTAATTGTTCTTATAACTTCTTGTATCTGTTCAAATTCAATTCCTCTATTCATTCTTTCTATTGCTTCCAAAAGATCTTCTTCTAACAATACTTTAGAAAAATCTGTACGTTCCATTTCATATCCATTTATGCACTCATATTCTAATTCTTTTAATATTTCCATTGTTACATTTTCTAGCGTTTCTTCATCAAACATAATTTGCCCCCTACAAAATTATATTACATATCTTTTTTCCTATAGAATTCAAAACTCTACCTTCAATAATATTTTCTTTTAATTTTTCATAATCTGCAAACATTATATTGCCTAAAATTCCCAATGAATATAATCTTTCTACTCTAAAATTATCTCCATCTTTTCCTTTATATTTTGCACCTTCTTTAATGTACTTTAATATTAATAAATCTTCTAAAAAAATTCTATTTATTATTTCAGAATACTCACAAAATTCATTCCAATTAATTATTTGTCCTATATAGGCTTTAAATAATTTAGCCAACATAATACTTTTCTCTTCATCAATAAACATATTTAAGTACAATAAAACTCTTCCTAATTCTTCTTCACATTTTCTAGTATTGTTTTCTATTGTACTTCTATATGCAATTAGCTTTTCTTTGTTAATTGTCCCATTATTTAATTCCTTAATAAAAGTCAATGTTTGTTTTAACAGATTTCTATCATAAATATTCTTTGCTATTTTTAACCCACTTACAATAGAATTGACAATTGGAATATCCTTTAGTATTCCATCTTCTATAAAATTATCAATTCCTAATTCTAAACAATCTTTAAATACATCCTCTGTATTACAAATTAGTGAATCCTTAAATTCATTTGTTAACTTATCCATAATTCTCCTACAAATCTAATTCTTCTTCAATTCTTTTTTTCTTTTTATTTAACATTTTTAATATAAAATCATCATAACTCTCTTTAGGATAGTTTTCTTTCTTTTTTATAATAGTTTTTCCTGCAAATTTTTCTGCCAATGTAGTTAGTGCTCTGGATAATCCAGCAAGTGCATCAGTTTCAATTACCGTATATGTTAACTCATTATATAATATATTTAGCTGTTCTAAATGTTGTTTTAATGTCATATCTTTACTTCTTGGAACTTTGCATGCAATCAACTTTTTTTCTATTATTTTTTCTACTTGATAATTAGTAGCTTTTTTACTTTCTGTACCACTTCTTACATATATATCTCCATCCTTAATGTGCGTTCCATCTTTACAACAAATATATGGTAAATTTTTTGGTTCATCTTCGACAATTAATATTTGAAACTTTTTATTTTTTAATTTCTCATATTCTGAAGTTTCATATTTAAAATCTTTTAAATGATATTTCAGTGCATCTGGTATATATTTTTTTATTCCTTTTTTTAATTCTGCTGCATCTTTTAGCTTTTCAATACCATCTATTTGAAAGGAGCCATCATCTAGTTGATGCACTCCAAATACTATGCATCCACCCCCAGAATTAGCCATTGCTAATAAATGTTTTGAAATTTTTTCATTATCTTCCCATTCTTTTTTAAAATCTAATTGGTCTTCTTCTCCCATATGATTTTGTAATAAGTACCTAAAATTTTCTAAATTTGGCTCCTTTAGTACATCATACAATGCATCCTTATTTAACAAATCCATTTTTTCCTCTTTTCTATAATTAAGCTTCTAATTCATTTTACTAATTAAATCTTTATCTTTTCTAAATCTATTTCTCCATTCATTAGTTTTGGTAATAGTGTATCTCGCAATTGTTCTAATCGCTTGTTTTCTTTCAAATTTTCTATATATTTTTCTAATATAGGTGCCATAATTTTATCCATTTTTAATATTTCATTATGATCTGGTAATAAAACTTCTGCATTATCTAATTCATTTCTTTTTATATGTCCCATTGTAGTAGCTTTCCCTGCAGCAATTTGTATAAATTTATCTAAATGTTTTAATGTCCAACAATAATAAAACCATTTAGGAAATTTTTCAGATGTAACTTTAAAAATATGTTGATTTAGTCCCGCTTTCCCATTACACCATATTGTCATACATAAAGTACCTGACCACGCAAACAAAACATCTCCATCATTTACAATCACATCTTTATCGATATCACTACTACATCTTTCTGTATCATTTGATAGTCCTGAATTCATTTCTTTTATCTTTATTACTGGCAACCCCTCTTCGCCGATTGGTCTATACTTTTGCATGGCTAAACCATTTTTATAATTTGCAATAGATGATAAATTAGTTTTTGTATAACTTTCTAAATTATCAACCCAGTTATTAAATTTCAATTTTATAATTTCATATAAATTATCATTTGTTTTATTATTTAGAATAATCTTATCATTGATATTTTTTATAATTCTTGCTATTTTATTTTGATATGTTATTTCTGGTATTTCAATTTCTATATCTTTAAATGCTTTCAATATAATTCTAGGTAATGCTGACCCCGAAACACAATTTTCTTTTGTATATTTCATTACTGATGGAGTTTTTAGTAAATAACAAAGAAAATACGGGTTTACTAATTCCATATTAGGTCTAAATATTGCAATCGATGATAATATAGCCTTTTTATTTTCTTCTTCATTAACAAATATCTCTTTTAAGTAACTTCCATCTTTTGCTACTAAAATATCAAATTTTTTAGGCACACAATCTTGATGAACCATAATTTCATAATCACCACTAGATATATGTTTACAATTTTCATAATTGAATTCAAACTCTAACATATCTTTTACTGATAGCATAGGAATATCACTATTCATATCATTTTTTGGGCTAAAATGTGAACCATCTGTGATTTTAATACAAATATCTTCTAATCTACATTTCATAACCAATAGCCTCCAAGTTCTTCTTAATTTCTTCTTCCAACTTATGAGACTCTTCAAATTGTGCTTTTAATTCAGTTGTTATTGCTTTCATTTTTTCTTCAAATGGTATTCCATCATCTTCTTGTTCTTCTGTTCCTACATATCTACCTGGTGTTAATACATAGTTATTATCTTTTATTTCCTCTATTGTAGAAGCTTTACAGTATCCCGCTACATCTTCATAATTTTCATTGTTTTGGAAATTGTGATATGTATCTGCAATTTTAGATATATCGTCTTCATTTAGTTCTCTTAATTTTCTTGTTACCATTGTTCCAAAATTTCTTGCATCTATAAACAATGTTTTCCCTTTTTGTTTCTTGTTTCTATTTAAAATCCATATGCTACAAGGTATTGTAACTGTGTAAAATAAATTAGATGGCATTGATAATATACAATCTACTAAATCTGCCTCTATTAAATTTTTTCTGATTACCTCTTCTTGTCCCCCTGCTGATAAAGAGCCATTTGCAAGTATTATTGCTGCTTTACCATTCATAGATAATTTTGATACCATATGTTCAACCCAAGCAAAGTTAGCATTTCCTTTTGGTGGTATTCCATATTTCCATCTAGGATCATCTAATAATTTTTCTTGTCCCCAGTCAGAAATATTGAATGGAGGATTAGCTAATACAAAATCTGCTTTTAAGTCTTTGTGTAAATCATTATGAAATGTATCGTCTGCAAACTTTCCTAATCCGTCATTATTTATTCCTCTAATAGCAAGATTCATCTTTGCTAACTTCCATGTAGTTGGATTTTTTTCTTGTCCATATATAGTTAGATTTCTTGCATTTCCATTATGTCTCTGAATAAATTTTATACTTTGTACAAACATTCCTCCAGATCCACATGCAGGGTCATAAATTCTACCTTGATATGGTTCAAGAATCTCAACCATTGTTCTAACTAAACAAGCAGGTGTATAGAACTCTCCACCTTTTTGCAATTCATTAGATGCAAATTGTCCTAGGAAATATTCATATATTCTTCCTAAGATATCTTTATCTTGTGCTTCTTTACTTCCAATTTTTATATTAGTAAATAAATCTATTATTTCTCCCAAGTTTACATTTCTGTAATTTGGACTATTAAATTCTTTAACTAAAACACCTTTTAAAGATGGATTTTCTCTTTCTATTTCTTCCAATGCATCATCAATTATTTGTCCTATATGAGAATCCTTAGAATGAGCATTTAAATATTCCCATCTAGCCCTAGCTGGAACATAAAACACATTATCTGCCTCATAACTATCCCTATCCTCTTCAAGTCCATAACCATCTTTTACCAAGATTTGATATTTCTCTTCAAATGCATCAGAAATATATTTTAAAAATATTAATCCTAATATTATAAATTTATAATCTGAAACAGGAACTGCCCCTCTCATTTTATCAGCAGATTCCCATAATTTTTTTTCTAATTTTATTAATTCTTCTTCCTTCATTTTGCACCTCAAATATTTATAATAATTCTATTATATTTTATATCATAAAATGACAAATTTCTCAACAGGTACTTCTAAATATTTACAATTAATTCCTATGAAAAAAATGATCATATGGATAACCAGCTTTAATATATAATTCTGTCAATTCCATTTTGTACTTTTCTAATAATTCCAAATACTTTTGTTTAAATACATTCTTACATATCCATTCAACTCCTTCTTTTGAAATTACCACTTTATTATTTATTAAAAATTTATATCCTTCTAATCCGTTATCACACATTTCCTTAATTGCTTTTCTAACCGTAATATCTTTTCTATTAAAATACTTACATAACTGTTTTATATTCATATCTTCCTTCCACCAATTTTCATTGTGTTCTACTTTCAAAAAATCCTCATACAATTTAATTCTGATTTCAAAAAAATCCACATCAGCATCAGTTAATGATTTATCTTTTTGAAAATATACATTCTTTAACCATTCATATCCTTCTACTAAAACAAAATATTTTCTACTTCTAATTTTCTCACTTCTCCATCTACAAGTTGGATGTTTTTTTAGCATAACATCTATAGCTTTTCTTAAATCCATATGAGTTATTTCTTTTCCATGTTTAGTTGTTATTCCTAATAAATGTAATCTCTTTAAAATTTTATTATACGATAAGAAAATACTATCTAAAACTTGTTCTGAATCTCTTCTCATTTTTCATCACCTTCTTGTTATAGAAATTTATTAATGCTAGTTTACGAAGCATTAATAATTAGCAAAATTTATTTTGCTCGAATTTTAGGTAGTATTTTTTAGTACCTAATATTCGCCAGCCTGGTGTCTTGACACCCTTTTTGCTGTTTAGGGCAAAATGCCCTAATACCCTTTTTGCTCTCCGAGGGAATTTTTTATTTCTATTTTTTATAAAATATTTTCAAAAAAGTTCAAATTTTCATAATAAAAACTTGAACTTTTTTGCTTTACTTTTGTTATAAAATATATTAAAATATTTTTTAGATTTTAGTTTAAGTTAGCATTTAGTTTAGTTGCTTTTGCTAACTTTTTCTTCTTGGTCATATTTTTTTAGTTCAATTCCATAGCACATTTGATACAATTTTTGTATTATGGCTTCTGATAATTCTTTATCATTACTCTGATAAAATCTATTTAACAAATGCTCTCTATCAAACTTTGTTGTTATAATTATAGGTAACTTATTTTCATTTCTGTTTTGAATAATTGTATATAATTTATCTAATGCCCAGCTACTTATTTTTTCTGTTCCTAAATCATCAATTACAACCATGTCTATATTTGAAAATAAATCAATTAATTTGCTTTCTGATTTTGAATTATCTTTAAAAGTTTCTTTTATCATATCTAGTAATGATGTTAATCTCCCCATCAGAACTAATTTATCTCTTTTAACTAATTCATTAGAAATAGCTGCTGCTAAATGTGTTTTACCTGCCGATGTATTTCCTGTAATAATAAGTCCATTTTCTTGCTGATTGTTTATACATTGCTTAGTATAATCTTTTACAATTTTAACTTCATTTTTATTTATATTAGTAACTATAAAATTTTCAAATTTATATTCTTTTAGCCTTTTACTAATATAATTTTGTGAGTAAAATTGATTAATTATTTGTTTATAGTATTCTTTCTTCTTTTGTTGTTGTATCTTATAATCAATTTCATTCCAATAGTCTTTTGATTTATCACAGGTACACCTTTCATATTCAATTGAACTTGCGTCTATATTTGCATATAAGTAATCTAATCCAATTGCCTTTAGCTCTTTTTCACAAAATTTGCATATACTGTGGAAATTCTTTTGAGAATCATCACATTTTATATTGTCTAAATCCATTTATATTTTCATTCTCCTTTCTGTTCTTTATTATATTTTCTTCTACTATGTTTTTATCTTCTTGTGTGTTACCTAATGTTATTGTAACGTTACTTTTTTCATTTTCACTTTTTAATTTTTCACGATATTTTTGTTGTCTAATTCTATTTTGCTCTTTATATTTTTCATATGGTTCAATACTTTGATACTTGTCCCAGTTTTTTATTTTGTATGCTCCTTCTTCTATAATTATCATATTTAATTCAAGCAGTTTTTTAATAACTTTTTCAATTTTTTTCTTAGATTTTCCCATAATCTTTGAAAAATTTTCTATTGTTATTGGTTTATTACTACCTATTACTAGTTTCCCATTTTTATTGCATTCTGCAGCAATAATTAATAATTGAATCCATACTCTAAAATATGTATCTCCATCTGGCTCTCTTAGGAAGATTTGAATTTTTCTATTTGAAAATATTTTTAATTCTAATTTCAACCATTGTAAATTATACATATCCTCCTTTCCCCTCTTTCTTTAAAATCTAATTCATAGATTGTTGTTCCATATTGCTTAAATATTCATTTAGAGCATTTACTCTAAATAAATATTTTCCACCAACTTTACAATATGGTATTTGTTTTTTTCTAACTAGTTGATTTATTAACCAGTAAGAAATTCCCAGGTACTCTGATGCTTCTTTCATCGTTAGTGTAGTTCTTTTAATTTGTGTTTCCATGATTGCATATCTCCTTTCGTTTTACTCGAAGAGAGAATTTTTCTTTTCTACCTCTTCTGCTATATAGCCCACTAACACGAAAAAAATATGGCATTTTTTAAAAAATTTTTTAATTTTTTCTATTAATTTTATTTTTTCTAGTGTTTTCAATGGTTTGAATAAATATTATTTAACAAAGTTATTGCAAATTTTGTAGAATTTTTGTATAATTTAGATGATTTGTTAGCAATTTTATTTTTAATATCATATTGCAATTTATGTTATTGGAGGTCTTGTGTGTTAAGAGAAAATAATATTTCAGTAAAAGATAGTTTTAATATTTGGTTTAATAGAAAAAAAAGAAAAGAGTTTTATACATCATCTGTAATAATGTATAAAACTGCTTTTAATCATGATCACAATAATAGATTTCCTAATATTTTTCTTAAGTCTGATGAAAACAATAGAGAAATTTATTTTACTTCATCTAATTTTAGAGAACCTTTTGAAGAAAAATACGGATCTTTCTTAATTAGATTTATTAATGCTGACTTTTCATCTTTTGATACTGCATATTGTACATTCTTTTGTTTTTATGGATTTTCAATATCAAAAGAATTTTGCAAAGACATTCCAAAGCCACAATTATATAAAACTAAAAATGACTTTATTGAAACTTATGAACCTATTTTTATAAAAATAAAACCTAAAATAAAAGAACTGCAAAACCTAATTAGAAGATGTATTAACTATATGTACAATCTAAATAATATCTCAAAAGATAATAATTTCTCTCCATTCGAAAAATATCTTTCATTTACAATATATAATAATATATTTAAGTATTCTACAGATATTGAGGTATTTTATTTTCAGCTATTTGCACATGATACATTAAATATAGCATCACAATCCATCACTCCTAAAATAGTAAGAGAACATTTACAAAATGGAATAATAAATATACAGGATAGTGCTGTTTTTCACACATCATACTTGTCAAACGTGCTCTATGTTTCACTAGCAGAAATTGCATCAAATGAAGATATTATAATAAAAACTTGTAAAAACTGTAGTAAATATTTTATTCCTATTAAGAATACAGAAAAATATTGCGATAATACTTATTATCAAAATGAAACCACTTGTAAAACTACTGGTGCATCTAGTTCTTATTCTAAAAAAAGAAACTCTGTGGAAGGAATTAAATTATATAGAAATAACTATCAAAGAAGATTAATGCAAGCTAAAAGATCTGAGAGTGAACAAGTAAAATTAGCTTTTGAAAACTGGAAAGAACTTGCTAAATCAAAAATTAAAGAATTTAATGCGAATAAAATTTCTGAAGAAGAATTACTTGAGTGGATGAAAGAAAATAAAAACATATAATTAGTTATTTGATTTTTATAGTATATATTTCAAAAAAATATGATAAGATCAAAATAAATCTTATCATATTTCTTTAAGCCAATTTATATTTTCTATTGTAATATCATTAAAACCTAGGTCTTTTAATGCTTCTATATAAATAATTTTACCATTTTTTATATTTGGTTTTGATTTATATACTTCTATTTTTTCATTTATTTTTTCTATCTGTATATAATTTTTATTTTCTTTTATATCTTTTTCAAGCCTAGTAATGCATAATTTTAACAGTGTTTCTTCTGTAGAATATATTCCATATGTGCCACAAAAATATATTAGTAAGTTAATATGATAATTTATAAGCATTTTCCCTTTTAATAGATTGATGAGTATTAATCTATATATAATTTCAAAAGTTGTATTCTTTTCACGATACTTTTTTGACATAAGGAACTGTATATATTCTTTTGTTATATTTTTCTCTTTTTTTATTATTTGTACTACTTCTAAGTATTCCGTCCTTATTTGTTCATCAAGCTCTTGAAACTCTTTCATTAACTCGAGATTATCAGTCTGTACATTTTTATCAATTAGTAAAAATATTATATGAAAAATAAGTGTTTCTGACATATCTTCTAATGTTGTTTTTTTACTAGCTACGTAAATACTTTCGATTTTTTTTGCAAATTCTAACGGCTCATGGTTTATATTAGCTGTTATTAATTCTCTTGGATTATTTTTACAAATATTCATAATTTTTGATAATTGTACTGCTTTTTCAATATTATTACTCTCTATTAAAAATATTCTAATTTCATTTGGAAATAGTGCTGTTACACCCATACCATTTTTATTTAAATCATTATATATTTGCAAATAGAAGTCAATCATATCTTGTTTTCTTTTATAGAAAGATAATAATTTAAATATATGAATATATATAGCTTTTATTTTCTTAGCAGTATCGTTGTCGTTGTTCATATTATTTGAATATATAGTCATTCTTGTATATGGTTTTCCATATTCTTTATTAATTTCATCTAATTTGACATTATCAATTATGTATGCAGTGAAATAAGCAATTATATGTGTAAAATAAGCTACTAATCCCCTTTTGTCAGAATTTTGTAATATGATTCTTGTACACTCTAAACATATTTCTATATTATCCTCAAATTTATTTAAGTAAAAACATCTAATTAGGTACTCCATATAAAATTTTACCTTCATCTCTATATCAAGCATAGAAATATATTTTAAACTTTCTTTTGCATATTCATATGAATTATCTTTATCTGTTTCACCACATATATCACTCAATTCTAATCGAACCCATATTTTCTCACTTAGTTCTCCATCAAATTCATCATACTCTAAAGCCTTTTCCAACCATATTCTGGCTTCATTATATTTTTTTAAATAATAATACTGATGTCCAATCATACTTATAATAATGAATTTCGATCTATTATCTTCTACATTTGCGACTTCAGATATGCCATAATCAAATCCAGCACTATCCTTTAAATACTCACATTTAAAGATTACTACATTCCTTATAGAAATTGATGTTATAAAGTCATCTCCTACTTTTTTACCAAATTCAACTAGTTGTTGATTAATAGGAATAAGCTTTTTTATATTTTCAATGTCTTCTGGAATATTACTCTTCAAATTAACCCATGTCTTATCAATATAAAAACTATACATTTCCTCGAAATCAAAAAATCCACTTAATATATTTTTAAATTTTAAATATTGATTCTTTTCTAAAACAGATAACACATCTGCCCAGGATTTTAAAAGTTCAATTTCTCCTTCTTTTGGTATCGTTGCCCAAAGTAATGATTCTACTCCTAAACTATCAATTGGATATTTATCTTCTGATAATTGTTGTTGTATAGATTTTAATATTTCTGGATTTTTATTCTCACTAAGAAGAGCCATTTTTAATAATTGATTAAACTTATATGGATTTTCATTTATAAATAATATTGCAACTCCAGCAATTAAAAAATCTTCATAGTTTTCTTCTTTTATTAATTTTATTGTTAATTTTAAAGTGTCATTATAATCTATTCCAAATTTTAAATAATATTTTAATTGTGCTACTCTAATTTGTAATTTCAACATTGAGTCCATATTTGGCAAGTCAAGGTCTTTCCATACAGATTTTATTCCCCATTCGTCTTTAATATCTTTTTCATACATTTGATTGATTGTTTGAAGATATAATTTTCCTGCTTCATCATACTCTTTTGCTTGATTACAGAATCCCATACATTTTATTACATCGAATGGATTTAAAATTTTCTTATCAAGAATGTTATATGCCATTACCTTATTAATATCAATAAAAGTACTACTATTTATATTTTCTTTGGATATTTGAGCTATTAATGGATTTGTTTTATATATATTTTTTTCATTATCATATTCCACAAAAATTCCTTCAATTCCCCTCAGTATTTCAGCAGGATTATTAATTTGTGGTTCAACTTCACTTATTTTTTTTATCTCATCTATTGTCAAATCATAATTTATACAACCCATTCTATATAGCAGTTCTTTGTTGTTATCTCCGCCAACTCTGTCTAGTAAAATATCTTGTATTTCACCCTTTATTTTTAATACATATTTTCCATCTATAATTCCTATTAATCCATTTTTTAATATATCCCAATTTTCCTTTTGCAGATATTTAATAATTTGTTTAATAACAAAAATTTTATGATTTCCTGTGATTTCAATAAACTCTATAATCTTATCTTGATATATATAATCTGGTGCATCATATAATTTTAATAAATCAATTACATCATTTTTTTCTATTTTATCTATATTTATATACAAAATATTCTTTATATTATCTTCAAAAATATTTTCTTGACTAGTTAGGGATGTAAAAACAATTTTAATATTCTTGGTATTAGCTTCTTCTAATAAATTCTCCAATAGACTTTGAGCTTTAGAATTTTTATTTAATTTAGGAAGATTATCTATAGCTATAATTAAATTTTCTTTATTTTCTAATTCTAACAAAATTTGCGAAATTATAGATAATATCTTTTCAACTTGCCTTACGTCTTTATCAATTAAATTAATGTATTTAAAATTGCTTTTATATTCTGATGATAACAATTTAACTATTGTCGTTTTACCTGACAATATCTCACCAAAAATGTTTATATGATTTCCTTTATCGATTTCACTTTTCAATCGATTTATAACTTGTTCTCTCTTTATTATAGCTTTAGGTAAAGAGTTAATAGGAACCAAAGATACTTCATAATTATCTAATATATCAACATTATTAAAAGTGTTTAAAATAGGTAATTTATATATTTTTTCTAAAATATTTATTGGATTTTCTTCTAAAATTTCATCAAATACTTTTTCTTGGCTAAAAACATGTTCACAATATGAAACTGTATAGTCTATTGCTACCTTCTGGTTTTCTTCCTTGTTTTTTACCTTATTACCATCTCCCCAATCAGATATTCCTTTTACTACAACCCATTCATATAGATTATGATTTAAACATGCTGAAACCAAACCCGTTGCTTCCATTTCTCCACCTATAATATAAGTCCTATCTCCCAATTCAAGTAATTTATTTTTTTCAGTCATAGAATCTATTATTTTTTCTCCACTCGCTATAGTTCCAAAATGTATTTTAGGTCTTACACTGTTACTATTCTCCCATATATTATCATCCTCAAATTTTTTTACTAATACTTTTCCTGCGTTCGAGTATGGATTGTCTACATATGTATAACTTAAAGTCCCATCTTTTTTCTCTTTAACTTTATATTTTTCATACATAAATATATTTTTTGAAATTAAAATATCTCCAATTTTCTGATTGAAATTAGCCCCTCTTCCAAATGCTATTCCTATCATTACTACCATTTTTATATCCCATACATTTAAAGCTTTATCTATTGCTAATGTACTTGCTCCTTCTCCCTGGGATCCTATCTTTGTTTGAACATGAACAACATTATAATTTCCAAATTTTCCTATATAAAATTTGGAACTATCTATATTATATTGAAGTATCTCTGTCTGCCCATCCAGTGGCTTAAGTACTTCATTAACTTTATTTTTTTCAATTTCTGCAGATGTAACTAACAATATTTTTATCTGACTTTCAAGATTTTTTTTAAAGTAATTGTCTATAGTTTTTATAGTAAACACCTCCTTATTTTTAAGTATACCATTTTTTTACATTTTTTTCTACATTATTTGTATATTACATTTCATCTAGTATTTTTATGTTTCATATATATTCTTTTGTGAATTTTGTTGTAAACTTTAAAATATGCATAGAATAGCCAAAAAAGGCTGGTAATTTTTCTAATATTATTATATAATACACATAAATTAATACTCCTCCCACCCATAGATATGCTCGAAAGGAGGTGAAAAGAGTAATGGCTGGGAGTATAGAAAAAAGAGGTAAAAATAGTTACAGGCTAATAGTATCTGAAGGATACGACTTACATGGAAAACCATTAATACATAGAAAAACAGTACACGGAACAAAAAAAGAAGCTGAAGTAGAACTTGCTAAATTTGTTACAGAAGTACAAAATGGTTTAGTTATAGATGGTAAAGCCTTGAGATTTTCTGAATTCGTTGAAATATGGAAAAGAGATTATGGTTCAAAAGAACTAGCTCCATCAACATATAAGCGATATTGCAGAATGTTAGAAACAAGACTTCTACCCTACTTCGGACGTTTTTACATTAACAAAATTAAACCAACTGACATTATGAAATTCTATGATTTACTCGAAAAAGATACTCAATTAGTTAGAAAACAAGGCAATAATGGTGAAAAAACTAAGAAACCTTTATCTGGTAAAACTATTTTAGAACATCACAGATTATTAAGAGCAATGTTATACAAAGCAGTTTATTGGCAATTAATAGTTACAAATCCTGCTGAGCGTGTACAACCACCTAAAGCAAGAAAACCAAAAAGAAAGTCTTATGATGATGAGCAAACTAAAATCTTGTTAGAAAATTTAGAGCAATTATCTATAGAAGATACAAAATATAAAGTTGCAATCATCTTAACAGTTTTTACTGGTGTTCGTTTAGGTGAATTGATGGAACTTGAATGGCAAGACATTGATTTTAAAAATGGAATAATCTGTATAAATCGTTCTAGTCAGTATTTATCTGATTTAGGAGTTTTCACAAAAGTACCTAAAACAGAAAGTTCTATAAGAGAGATTGCAATACCCGAATTTATCGTTTCTCTGCTTGAAGAATATAAGTTATGGTATAACGATCAAAAATCGTTTTACAGCGAATTATGGACCGATTCTGATAGGTTATTTGTACAAGTTGATGGCAAGCCTATGCATCCATCAACAATCAGTAAATGGTTTGTAAAATATGTTGCACAAATTGGCTTACCTGTAATTAATTTTCACGGATTAAGACACACTAATGCAAGTTTACTAGTTGCACAAAATATTGATATAGCAGTTATTTCTGCAAGATTAGGTCATGCACAAATAAGTACAACACTTGACTTTTATGTGCATCCACTACTATCTCATAACAGAAAGGCTGGATATGCACTAGAAAACTTACTATTACCAACAAGGTCTTAATTTAAACTTTTTTCTAATTTTCACATAAGGCTAAAAGCCGTTACAGTTTTCACGATATAAAAATAAAAGGCAACTAAATATATTTTTAGATTTCCCATTGACTTTTATTATTTTAAAAAATTTAGATAAAATTTTAATGATTTTTTATTAGAATTTAAGTAGTTTGAGGAGATTATCTTTCCCAACTTTTTCCCAAATCGACATAATAATGCTTAAATTTAGCGTTATTGTAAACTAGTGCAATGGTAATAATTGGGATAAAAATACCCGAAAAAAGTATTTACGAAGTAAAACTTTTTTCGGAAAAGGAGCAGTAGCGACAAGGCTTTGGCTGCTTTTTGGAATAAAAAAACAGCTAGCCTTTCTAGCTAACTGCGACGTGGTTGCGGGGGTAAGACTCGAACTTACGACCTTCGGGTTATGAGCCCGACGAGCTGCCAACTGCTCCACCCCGCGATATATTTAGTTTTCTTAACCTTTATTAGTATACTTCTTTTTTTTAGTATTGTCAATACATATCCGTAAAAATTCTTGATTTTGTAGCATGAGCTCAGCTTTTTGCTTCACTCACACTACAATTTTATGCTATTTTACCATTATATATTCCTTTATGTTTTCGAATTTTGCTTCACCTATTCCTTTTACTTCTTGTAATTCGTCTATTGATGTGAATTTGCCGTTTTGTTCTCTGTATTCTATTATTTTCTTGGCTATTGATGGACCTATTCCAGGTAATTGTTCAAAGTCTTCTTGTTTCGCTTCATTTATATTCACTTTTTGCTTTTTCCCTCTTTCAACTTTATCTTCTACAATTACATTGTTCCCGCTTCCCGCCGTTATATACACTTTTTCTCCACTTATTTCTTTTTCGTTTTTGTTGGGGATATATATTTTTTGTCCATCTGATAGCACAAATGCTAAGTTGACTTCGTCTAAGTCTGCATTTTCTGTAACTCCTCCTGCTGCTTCTATTGCGTCTGCAATTCTTGCTTCATCCGGCAGTTCTTTTATTCCCGGTTCTTTTACCTCTCCTGTTATATGCACTATTATTGTGTCTCCTTTGTATTCTTCTGTATCTGTCTTTACAAAATCATTCATATCAAATTCTTCATATTGGTTATTTTTTATAATGAAATATGTTGCTATTCCAACAATTACAGCTAGTATAACAATTCCTATAATTATTTTTTGTTTTTTATTTAAATTTTCTATCATAATATCCTTTCTAAAACTTGAATTTTTTTCAGTTTTAATATATATTTATATTTGACATTTAATATAATAAATTTATAGGAGAAATTTCATGAAAAAACTCAAGTTTACGCTTTTTATTTTTATATTTTTAATACTGTTCATCATTTTTGCACCTCCTTGTTTTGCTGATAGTGATTTAAAGACTTATTGTCCATCATCTATTTTAATGGAAACTAGTACTGGTAAAATTCTTTATGAAAAGAATGCTAATGAGGTAAGCTTTCCTGCAAGTACTACTAAAATTATGACTGCTATCTTAACTGTTGAAAATTGCAAACTTGATGATGTTGCAACTGTTAGTCACAATGCTGTTTATTCAATTCCTTATGATTACACTCATGCTAGTTTAAAAGAAGGCGAGGAACTTACTATTGAGCAACTTTTATATGCTCTTATGATTCCTTCTGCAAATGATGCTGCAATTGTTTTAGCTGAGCATATTTCTGGTAGTGTTGAAGAATTTGCTAAATTGATGAATAAAAAGGCTAAAGAACTTGGTTGCAAAAATACTCATTTTGTTAATCCTAATGGTATTCATAACAAAAATCATACTTCTACAGCTTATGATTTGGCTTTAATGGGACAATATGCCATGAAAAATGAGACTATTAGAAAGATTGTTAGTACTAAGCAATTTACTTTGCCTACTACTAATAAATACAATAAGACAGACCGAATTTTTAATAATACTAATGATTTATTAAGTACATATAGTAGATACTATTATGAAGGCACTACTGGTGTAAAAACCGGATATACTGGTGAAGCTGGTAACTGTATCGTTGCTTCTGCAAAGAAAAATGGCTTTGAAGTTTTATTGGTTGTTCTTGGCGGAAAATCTACTAGCAAAGGCTTAAGTGAAAGATATTTAGATTGTAAAACTTTATTTGATTATGCTTTCGATAATTATTCGATAAAAACTTTAAATGAGAAAAATAGTGTTTTGCAGCAGGTTACAGTTTATGGAGCCACAAAAGAAACTCAAAATCTGAACGTACTTGTAAAAGATGATATAAAGATTTTCGCTGATAAAAAACTTGATATTTCTACTCTAACTCCTGAAATTAACATAGATAAAAAACTTAAAGCACCTATTGCAACTAATAGTGTGGTTGGAAAAATAACTTATTCCTATGATGGTGAAGAATATTCTTCTGATTTAATTGCAGAGACTCAAGTTATTGCTTCAGGCTTTTTACCAATATTACTTAGAGTTATGCTAATTATTATTGTTTTATATTTATTATTCTTACTTCTAAAACCATCTAAGAAGAAAAAGAAAAAAACATATAAAAAGAAATCTAAAGGTGGAAATTATAAATTTACACAATTTAGTAATTTAAAGTAAAAGGACACTAAATTAAATTTAGTGCCCCTTTTTTATTTATCTTTTCCTAAAATAATTGTAATATTAACATCTGTACTTTCTCCAACAGATACTGTTTGAGTTTGTACTAATAATTTTAATTCTTCAATTGCCGAATTTTCAACGTCTCCCCTATTTATAATAACGCTATTATCAACATTTGAAGTTTCTTCTGTTGTAATATCAGTATATCCTGCTTTTTTTAATCTATTTTCTATTCTTTCTAATTTAACACTGCTTCCACTACCATTTAAAATTTCTATTTTTATTTTTTCTTTATCAATTCCAGTAGTATCAACACTGCTTGTGTCTATTTCTTCATCTTGTAATTCTGGATTTAAAAACATCTTATCTATTAATTTTGCTGTTTTTCTTTCATTTGCTGTGTACATCCACCATCCATTGCATTTTTCAGATTGACCTGGCAAATGCTCTGTTCTTAAATTGTCTGAATTGAATTCTGCTATATATGGAACATAGTCTTTAATAACATCAAAGCTAATATTAGTTTCAACATATTTTTTTGCTATATCAATAAATTCGTTTATTTTAAATATGTTTTCTATTTTTAATGTTTGTTTTGCTAAAGCTTTAAGGAAGTTTCTTTGAGTTTTCATTCTTCCTATGTCTTCGATTCCATATTCTGCTGGATATGTAGAACCATCACTATTATGTCTAAATCTAACTACTTGTTCTGCTTTGTCTCCATCTAATTTTTGAACTCCTGCTTTTAAGTTTATATATAGTCCTTGTTTTTTGTCTGTGTATTTCATGTCTATTGGAACATCAAATGTTACTCCACCTATTGCCTCAACTAATGCTTTAAATGCTTCTGTATCAACTTTTATATAATATTTTATATCTAACCCTGTTAATTCATTTATTTCTTTTAAAACATTTTCTGGACCTGTTTGATATACAGCATTTATCTTGTCCCAAGGTGTTGCTGTATTTTTGTTATTTCCTATAAATGTATCTCTTGGTATTGATAATATAGATGCTTGTTGTTTCTGAGGATCATATTCTGCTACCATTATTGTATCTGTCAAGTTTTGGCTTTGACCCAATAATACAGCGTAAATTTTAGGTAATGTTTTAACTGTTTCTTGATCATGACCAACTGCAGTAGCTAATAGTCCTTTTAATCCTCCACCGTTTTTATGTACTTTATATGCAAATATTCCTCCTATTACTAATAAAAGCAATACTAATACTAATAATATCTTCTTTCCTATTCCTTTTTTCTTCTTCTTCGTTTGTTTCAATTTATTCACCTTTTTCTAAAATATTTTACAATCTTAATAATAACAAAAATCTTGCCAAATAGCAAGATTTTTAGTCAAATTTTAAAATATAATTTTTAATAACAAATTGTTGTTATACATTGTGCTTCCTATGTATGATTTTTGTAGTCCTTCGATAATTCCTGTTTCACTCATCATTGGACTCGCAAATGAAATTATTGCTAAAGCTACATAAATTATTACTAGAGATTGTAATATTCCAAATATAATTCCACCTAATTTGTCACACTGTTTAATTACAGGTAATTTCGTTAATAAATTAGCTAATCCTTTAACTAATAGTAATATTATTTTACTAACTATAAATAGTGCAATTGCTACAGCAATGTTTATAATCATAATTGCTACTTCTCTTGCTGTTGAATCTACTATTGCTGTTTTAGCTTCGTTTCCAGCTTTTTCTACTGCATTATTTATATAATCTGTAATAACTTCTGGCATATTTTCTTTTTGTGTCTCATCATTTGTTTTTTCTTCGTCTTTTAAAATACTTTGTCTAATTGCTTGTTCCAAGTTTTCATCCCAATCTGTTTTATCAATTATGAAGTTGGAAATTGGTTTAAATAATATAAAAGCAATTATTAATGCTAGTACAAATGATACTATTTTTAAAAGTGATCCTGTTAATCCTTTATGATATCCTACTAAAACACATAACGCAATTATTGCAATTATTACTAAATCAATTATTATACTCATTATAACCTCCTATAAATTAACTATTTCAATTTTATCACTGTAAATAATTCCAGCCACTCCATCTCCTAGTATAATTTTTTCTATTACCTGTGAAGATGAATATCTTTTTATAAGCCAAGCATTTGTTTCAACAAAGTATACCTCATTTCCTAGGTTAACTGCTATTACATTGTTGTTTGATACAACTGATTTTGCTACTTCCTCGATAGTATATACATTTTCTTTTCCATTTGAGGTATTTTGCATCTCTATAATAGTGTCTGCACTAAATAAACTGGTCGATTTTTCATATGTTCTAAATACATAATTACTAAGTTCTATGTCTGCAAATGTGATTTTAGGATTATCTTCATTTAATTTTGTAAGCTCCACATCCACACCCGTTTCAAATTTATGAATACTATCATCATACATACATATTAGTCTACTTTTATCTTGATATTTAATTCTTAAAATTAGACTGCCTTGTACTGCATTATACTCATATTTTGGTTCTGTATTTTTTTCTTTTACGTCCTTTATTGATATTATTTTTATATTCGATTGTATTGTTGTTCCTGAATTATTTACTTCTGCATAAGCAAATTCTGCATTGTCCGGTGATACGCAAGCATCTACTGCAATTGTTTTTGACAAATATGTTTTAAATAACTCATTTCCTTTTTCGTCATATGTAATAATCACAGATTTATATGTAGTTCCTGTTACTATTGCACTTACATATCCATTTTTGTTAACTGTAACTTTATCTAGATTTCCATCTACACTTTTTTCCCATATAACATGGTCTTCTGATATTAAATATAATCTTTGTCCATTATTTTCACTTATTGCTAAATATCTTCCTTCTACATCATAAATAGGATTATTTATTTCAATTTTTACATCTTTTTCTTTTTTTCCTGAAGCACTATATTCATTTAAAGTATTTTCAGCTAATATGCAAATATATTTTCCATATGTAAATATATTGGTATTTGATTTATAATCTATGTCAATTGTTGGAACATTTTCTTCTGTTACATCCTTACGAAAAATGTATTTATCCATAAAATTTCTAAAGTTTTTGTTTGAATTATATATAACCATTATGGTAGCTATAATTATAGCTAATACGAACACTGCAATTATTATATATATTTTTTTCTTATTTAACTTTCTATCTTTTCTAAATTTTATTACTTTGTCCATAGTTTTATTCCTTTTTATTTTTATATGTTAAATATATACTAATTTGCATTAAATTACAAGTGGTTTATTTAATGTTTCAATCTCAAAATCTTGAATATTTGCACAAGACCTAATACTCCAAATATTGGGTATAGCAGATTTACTAAGTTTGAAAAGCCTATTGGTACTACTAGAATGGAAGTTAGGCATATTATTATTGTTCCTACTTTATATCGTTTGTTTGGCAAACTTTTTAGAAATCCATATCCTGATGATATTGCAGTTGTGAATATTGCAATTAGAATTACTATTCCATAAATTATTGAATGGATATTCCCAAAATCTTTAGTTATTTGTATCATAGGAAGTTCTAAATTTTGAGCATAGTTAATTCCTTTTAATAACAAAAAGAAAAGTATTAGTCCAATTACCGATAAAATAATTGCGCACCATATGCTTACTTTTTTTATCTTATTTTTTTCATTCATATAATTGCCCAGCTCTATTAGAATTGGAATTAGTAAGATACTGTTATAGCTTGCATATAATATGCTACTAAATAACCAGCCCCACTGGTAATTTACAATAATATTATTTTCAAAATATGTATTTGTAAAACCTAAATTTTTTATTCCTAGATAAAATATAAAAGCACATAAGAGCGGTATAAGTATGGTATTTATATACACTATTCCTTTTGTATCATTTATAAATGTGATATAGCATAATATTGCCATTATTACTGCAGGTATGTATATTAAAATTCCAAATTCTTGGTTGAAATATGCTGAAAATCCAGCTACCATAATATAAAATGATACTAATAAAAATCCTTGTATCATTATTTGCATAATCTTATTTATTTTTTTATTTGAACTTATATTTTCTAAAAATTCTGAATATGTATGTATTTTTTTATTTTTTACTATTTGAAAAACTTTGTAAATAATAATTCCCGCCAATGTACAAGAAATTATTAAACCTAAAATTCCCATTGTTCCATATCTATTAAAAAATAAATAAATTTCCTGTCCTGAAGCAAACCCTGCTCCTATCATTGTACCTATTATTACAAAAATGGTTTTCAAAATATCTCTCATAAAAAAGCTCCCTCATAAAATATATGAGGAAGCTCCTAAAATTATTTCTTTCTTCTTCTAACTTGCCATATTACAATTCCTAAAATAACTATAAATATAGGAATACCTATAATAATCACTAGTATAGTCCTTAATTGGCTAGTTGTAACATCATATGTTGTAACTGTTTCACCAGATTTACGAATTGTGATATTATCTTCTCTTTCAGTCAAATATGATACTGCATTTAATAATACGTCTTTATTATTGCAAAATTCTATTGCATATCTATAATATGTTCCCATTGGTATTTGTGCATTTGTAGCAAAAGCTGTATTGGCAAATACTATCAATTTTGATGTTTTATCATCATTTATTTTTTTGGTAAGCATTGCTGCAACTGTAGCTCCTGAAGCATCTTCATCGCTTGAAATTCTGTTAGAACTGCTTGAAGTTAAATCTGTTCTATAAAACGCCTTATCACTTGCAGTTGCTAAAGTTTCCATAGTAACATTTTTCTTTTCTAATTCTTCAGATGATGCAAAAGTTAATTTACCAGATGTCATCATGCACACATTTAATTCCATATTAACATTTTTTACAAGTTCAGAATTAGTATTTATTGATTCTATTATGTATACAGGTGCACCTGATACCATCTTGTTGCTATCACCTTCTATAATAAATCCGTTTGAGTTTTTTATTCCATATTCATCTAATACTTTTTGGAAGTTTGGAGTTTTTATATTACCTAAATTTGAATCTAATAATAATAAAATTTCTCCACCATTTTTTATATATTTTAGTATTTCATCTCTTTCTTTTTGGTCAATGTCCTCTTTTAGTGCTGTAATAACTAACAATTTGCAATCTTCTGGTACACTTCCTTTAGTTAATAAATTTATAAACTCAACTTCGTTTGCCTCAGCAGTTAATGAACTTTCCAAATATTCAAAATATCCATCATTATATAAATTATGTCCTGTTAAAAAGCAGATTTTAGGTTTTACATTTGTAGTAACATCTAAAATTGCATTTGTTATTGCTTCTTCTGTTACATCTATTTGTTCATATGTGGTATAGTCATATGTATATAAATCACTTTCTTGTAATAATTTAGATTTTGTTTTGCTTTCTATCATAATGAATGATGATGCGTCAGAAACTCCAAATTCAGTTTTCCAACTTGTTTTGTCTGTTAAATTATCTAGTTTTTCAACCTTGATATTCTTATTTAGATTTGCATATTTATATGCAAAATCATTTACATAGTCATATATGTTATATATTGAAATTGTAATTTCTTGATCTAGGTTTCCTAACTTATCTTTTGTTGCTTGTGATATAGAGTAAATCTTGTTTTTTGTAAAGTCTAAGTCTGTAATATTAGCTTTCTTTATTCCGTAGCTTATAGCCCAAAATGCACATATTATAATTGCAAATAGCAAAATTGTAAGTGCAATACTTTGTAGCCATTTCTTTTTTATAATTTCTATAAATTTCTTTCCCATGTTTTAAGCTCCTTTCTATTTTACTGATTTTTTTCTTTGCATAATAATAATTGTAAATAATACAAACATTATTGCAATTCCCAACAAATTAAATACTTCTGTTATTGATATAAGTCCAGCTGGGAATTTTTGATAATTGCTCATTAAATCAATAATAGAAAAGCTATCATTTACGCTTGGTAAGAACCATGAGCCTACAAAAAATATTATTGTAATAACTGCTGCAATAATTTGATTTTCTGTTAAACTAGAAATAAACATTCCTATTGCAATTGCTGCCATTGCTACTAATAAAAATCCTAGCATCATTACAAGTGTTGGTACAAGGTTTGGTGCCTTAAAAAAGCATAAAATTCCATAATATATAAGTGAAAATATTAAAGTTATTATAATTACACTAATTGCTGCAAAATATTTTCCAAGTACTATTTCTGTAATACTTCTAGGTGATGTTAGTAATAATTGTTCTGTTCCATTTTTTCTTTCTTCCGCAAACATTCTCATTGTAAGAATTGGAACGATAATGAGTAAACCATATCTTGCTGTAGCAAAATATAAATTTCCCATATCATATCCACCTACACTAACTGTTGTTAGGTAAAAGAACAAGCTAAATAATAATAAAAATAAACCTATTGTTATATATCCTGTTGGAGATAAAAAATAACTTTTTAATTCTTTTTTATAAACTGCAAACATTATTCTTTTCCTCCTTTTTTATTTTTTTCTTTCTTCTTTTGCTCTTTTTTCTCAAGCTTTTTTTGTTTCTTTTCTTCTTTTATTTCTTCAGGCTCTTGCTTTGCTGAATCAATTAATTTTATAAACGCATCTTCAAGTGTTGATTCATCTTTCTTAAGTTCAAAAATTGTAATTTCTTCTTTTGGTAAAACTTCAAATAATTTCTTTCTTAAATCAACATTTTCTGCTGAAGTAACAGAGTATTGCTTTGTGCCATCCTCATTATCTTTTATCATTTTTATTTCTTCTATTTCTGATATTTTTTCTTTTAGTTTTAGCATATTGTTTTTAGTGTCTTCAACAGTAACTAATATTGTATTTTTTTCTTTTGTCTTATTTTCTAAGTTTTCAGGAGTATCTATTGCCACAATTTTTCCATGGTTTATGATAATTACTCTTTCACAAATTTGGCTTACTTCTGATAAAATATGGCTACTTAAAATTACTGTATGTTTTTTTCCAAGCTCTTTTATTAAATTTCTAATTTCAGTAATTTGTTTTGGATCAAGTCCCACTGTAGGTTCATCTAAAATAATAACTTCAGGATTTCCTACTAATGCTCCTGCCATACTTACTCTTTGTTTATAACCTCTTGACAAATTTCTAATCAACTTGTTTTGAACATCTTTTAATCCTGTTTCCTCTATAGCCTTTTCAACTTCTTGCTTTCTTTCTTTTGATCTTACGCCTCTTAATTCTGCCATGTAATTTACAAATTCTTTAGCAGTTAGTTCTGTGTATAGTGGAACTCCTTCTGGCATATAACCAATTTGTTTTTTGGCTTTTTTAGATTTTCTTACAATGTCAAATCCATTGATAATAATTTGACCATCTGTAGGTTCAATAAATCCTGTTATCATATTCATTGTTGTAGTTTTTCCAGCTCCGTTAGGTCCTAAAAATCCAACGACTTCGCCATCTTTAATTTCAAAACTGATATTATCAACGGCTTTGATATTAGGATATTTTTTTGTGACATTTTTAACCTCTATCACTTTAGATTCCTCCTTTTTCTTGTTTCCGTATGCTTTTATACTTTGCTTATCTTATCATTATCTTATTTTCATATCAATATTTTTATAAATATTTCACATAGAATTTACATTTTTGAATATAAATCAAATCAAAGAGGTGCAATTTTATGGAATTTATTTATCCATTTTTTTTATCATTTGCAATAGTGTTTATAAGTGAACTTGGAGATAAAACTCAGTTATTAGTTTTATCTTTTTCTGGAAAAGACAAAACTTTTAAAATATTATTAGGTGTTGCTATTGGTTCTTTTTTTAGTCATGGTTTAGCAATTTTATTTGGAAGTGGTTTAGCTCTTTTAAAAAATGAGTTTTTGCATCATTTAATTGAAATAATTACATATTCTTCTTTTGTGTTAATGGGAATTTTAACTCTCCTTCCTAAAAAAGAAAAATTAACAATGCAAGACTCTTCTAAAGAGGGTTTATTATCTAAGATCTCAAGTTTAAGAATAAATTATTGTATATTAATTGCGTTGTGTATAATGATTGGAGAACTTGGAGATAAAACTTTTTTAGCCTCAATTGGTCTTGGAGTACAATATTCAAATTATAAATTTTCGCTTATTTTAGGTGCAATTTCTGCAATGGTAGTATGTGATTTTATTGCAATTATTTTTGGTAAATTTTTAAATAAACATATTTCTGAAAATGCAATGCAAAAACTTTCCGGCGTTTTATTTTTAATTTTCGGATTTATTGGTTTTATTTCAATGTGAAATTGATTTTTTTGTTTTCTCGTGTTATAATTATATGGTCAAAATAAATAGAAAGAGGAATATAATTATGACAAGTAAACAAAGAGCTTATTTAAGAAGTCTAGCAAATTCAATTGACCCTATTTTTCAAATTGGAAAAGCAGGTTTGTCTGAAAATTTATTAAAACAATTAGATGACGCAATAGAAGCTAGAGAATTGATAAAAATAAATGTATTAGAGTCTTCTGGTGAAGACGTAAAGGCTTTAGGAAATGAAATTGCAGATAGTATAAATGCTATTTGTGTTCAAACTATGGGAAATAAAATAACTTTATATAGAGCTAGAAAGAAAAATCCGATTATATTATTAGATTAAATACTATAATTTTTTATAGTATTTTTACAATTTTTATTGACACATGCTTCAAATCGTGTTATTATAATATTTGTTACAGAAACTATCTTAATCGGGTCAGTAGCTCAGTTGGATAGAGCACAGGCCTTCTAAGCCTGGGGTCGGGGGTTCGAATCCCTTCTGGCTCACCATAAAAACACACAAAATATCAATGTTTTGTGTGTTTTTTGTTGCAAAAATAATGCAATAAATCTTTTAAAATTAATGTTTTAAGAGTGTTACTTAAAATAAAATTTGCATTTCTTATGTAAACGTGGTATAATAAGAGTTGCAAAACTTTTTTAATACAGGAGGATTTTATACATGTTGACGAGAATTGATAAAAAAATCGGGTGCACACGGTGCATACGTTCGCACTGTGTAAACAAAGGGCATCAGAATGCCAAACAGGATTATTCCTGCTATCAGGCATCTGGGTGTGCAAGTTGCAACTTGCACAGTGTTTGTGCCAGTCCTACAAAAGATAGTGAAATTTTTGAACTTTCCTCGCGTGTGAGCAATAGTTGGGATATTCCCTGCTGCTATGTCAAGCCCACATGTGAAAATTGTTTCAAATCTTCGCACTGTCAGAATGCTGGTACAAAAAGTTTCGAATTAAATCTCGAAGAACCGGCGAATCCCACTTGCTTTAGCAAGTATCACTCTATTAAGTGATTCGGGGAACAACATGTAATCGCAGTCAGAAATTTCTGACTGTGATTTTTTTGTGTTTTATTAATCTACTCAGTTCTAAATTTTGAATCTTGTGCATATAATGTAAATATTACATATATAAGGAGGATTATTTTATGAGTGTGCAACTTGAGAAAAAGTCCAAGCAACAAAGCAATAAAACATCTGCAAGTATGAAAATTACTTGTGCTTTGTATCAAACTGAAGCCTGCCCTTTTCCCACAACTTGTGATGGCAAAAATCGGCAGTGCAATTCTTGGAAAGACCATAGCAGCAAATAAACCTCAAAAAAGCTCTCGAAATGAGAGCTTTTTATTCTATGCGTTTTTCCAAAATGCTTCATATCCTCTGTGTGCTTCATATAAATCTAATTTACTTGTAACTTCATAAGGTGAGTGCATTGAAAGTACTGGTACACCACAGTCAATAACATCTATTCCTTTATTTGCTAAGATATATGCTATTGTGCCTCCACCTCCAATGTCAACTTTTCCAAGTTCAGCAATTTGGTATCTAACATCATTTTCTTCAAATATTTTTCTAACTTCTGCGACAAATTCAGCATTTGCGTCAGATGCACCAGACTTTCCTCTAGCACCTGTATATTTATTTAGTCCAATTCCTCTTCCTAAATATGATGCATTGTTCTTTTCTGAAACATTTGCATAAATTGGATCTAGTCCAGCATCAACATCTGCTGATAACATTTTAGAATTACAGAAAACTTTTTCTAATAAATTAGGTCTATTTACTCCTAATTTATTTAAAATTTCTGAAATGAATGTATCAAATACATGTGATTCCATACCTGTATTTCCCATGCTTCCAATTTCTTCTTTGTCAGATATAATACAAACTGCTGTCTTAACAGGATTTTGTATTTTCATTAAGGCTGTTAAAGACGCATAAACACATATTTTATCATCTTGACCATAACCTGCAACCATACTGTTATCAAATCCCATACTTCTACAAGGCATTGCTGGTACTAATTCAATTTCTGAACTTAATAAATCCTTTTCTGTTATTCCATATTTTTCATTTAAAATATTTAAAATATTTAATTTTACAGAATCAGCTATTTCGCTACCTATTGGCATACTTCCAATTAAAAGATTTAAATCTTCTCCATCAATTCCATCTGCCAATTTTTTCTTCATTTGGTCTTGTGCTAAATGTGGTAATAAATCTGTAATTGTAAATATTGGATCATTCATATCTTCTCCTATATTTACAGTTACCTTTTCACCATTTGTTTTAACTATAACACCATGTATTGCTAGTGGAATTGTAGTCCATTGATATTTTTTTATTCCACCATAATAATGTGTTTTTAAATATGCAAACTCAGAATCTTCATATAAAGGATTTGGTTTTAAGTCTAGTCTTGGAGAATCTGCATGTGCACCGATTATATTTATTCCTTCTTCAATACTCTTTTCTCCTATAATCGCTAGGTACATGCTTTTTCCACGATTATTCCAGTAAACCTTATCTCCTACTTTTAAAGTTTCGCAATCTTTTATGTCTTTAAATCCGTTTTGATGTGCTATTTCTGTTGAAGTACTTATAATTTCTCTTTCTGTTTTTGATTTATTCATATAGTCTATATATCCTTTTGCATAATCAAGAATTTCTTGTTTTTGCTCTGCTGTTTTAGAATTCCATCCATTTTCCTTTTTATTAAACAACTTATTTTTTAATTCTTCTGCTTCTTTTTTATCCATTTCCAATCTCCTCTCTAGTTTTTTTTATTGTATCACAATATTTTGTATTTAGTATACACAATTTTTAAAAAAATATTTAATTTTTTACTAACATTCCTAAAACTAGAATTCCAATATTGTCATTATATATTTCATCAAATTGAGATATTGGTAATGGATTTTCGCCTATTCCCGCTTCTATTGTATAACCTGGTCTTTTGTAATTTTGTATAAACCAATCTTTATATCCTGCAAAACTCGAATTATATGGCACATCAGTCAAATCATATCCACTAACTCTTGCAAATATTCTGCCTATTTCATATCCTTGTGGTGGATTTATATTTTGAAAATTCCAATAAATTTCTTTTCCTTGTGTGTGATATGAAATTGTTAATTCAAAATTATTTTTTAAAGTAAAATTATATATTGCCAATGCTTCACTTTGAGTTAATGGTCCTTCTCCTACAAAGTTTTGAGGAGCAGGTTTTGTATACCCTTGCTCGAATTTTATTCTTCTTGCTTCTTGCCAACCTGCAGGAAATTGTAAATTTAAATCTACACCATTAGCATTTGCCTTCCAACCACTTGAAAATGGAATGTTTGGAAAACTTTCTGAAATTTCTAAATACTTTTTGTATTCTTTGCTATTTGTGTCAACTCTTCCTGTAACTAGATCAATTCCATCTGGATTCATCATTGGCAAAATGTATAAAGAAACATTATTAAATAATTCTCGTGCATTTTGACCAAATATTCTACTATTTAAAACATAGCTTTGGCAAAAGTTTTCCACAAATTTCATAAGTAGAATACAACATATGTATTCATTTGCATGCATACCTGCATTATACATAATTTTTCTGCTTCCTCTTCCTATTTTTATGTATGGAAGCTGTTTGCCTAATGTACTAAAGCCAATATTTCCTATTTCTAAAAATGGATACTTTTGTTTTAATTCTTGTAGATTTTGCATCATTAGTGAATAATAATATTTTTGATTTGTTGGTACAATATTCATAAAAAATCACCTGCTATAATTTATTCAAATTAAGCAGGTAATGTGATTTACTGTTTTAATTTACTATATCCATTACTGTAATCTATTTCTATATTTGGTTGAATATTATAAATATATACATTAAAGCATATTTCTTTATTTTCCATAGACTGTGCCTCCATTTGTACTCCACTTGCGACTAAATTGTTTCCTTCAAATATTGGAGTTACCCTATATAACACATGATTTTTTTCATTTTTTCTTAGATATTCCAATACTTTTGTTTCGAATGGCAACATTCCGCTTGTGTTGAAATAATTGGTTCCTGTTATAAGGTTTTGTTTATTCGCATTTTCTGCTGATAAACTATACGCAATTAAATGACAACGATTATATAAGCTTTTTCCATTATACTCTACACTTTGCCAACCAGATGGGTATATGTGGCTAATTGATGTTCTTTTTTCTCCTTCTTTTGGCATAGTTTCTTTTCCTAAGTTTGCAAATGCCACTCCACATCTGCCTAATTTATCTAACTTACTATACCTTTCAAAACACTCACTTGTAAAATCACTTTCCTCAAAATTTGGAATATTATTATTTATTGTTACAAATATTTTCCCATTATATTCTGGAATTTCTCCCAAATTATATGATACAGTTGTATTTTCTAATATATTTTCGTTAACTTCTATATCACCAAAATATATTGCCGTAATTGCAACAATTAAAAATATTATACTTGTAATTATATTTCTTATTTTTCTTTTGCTCATTTTTTCACCTATTTTATATATTTTCCATTTACTCTTTTTACTATATCTCCAACGCAAAAATCTGGATATAATTCTTTATATGTATATATTGAACCACTTCCATTTTCATGTGTTAAATAAATTTTATCATCAGTTATTTTTTGCACTACAAAATTAGTATTTTCGTTGTCTCTTAATACTCCATACAAATCATCTAATTTGTACCAAGCATCATCATTTTTTATATCTATTTCTCCATTGTATAGCTCACATTTATCTCCATTTAACTGTACTTTTTGACCTGAGTATAGATTATAAAAATCTAATTTATTCATTTTATATATATTTTCATAAATCCCTTGATTATGCAGTTTTTCTAATGTTTCATTGGATGTATATATGTATATATTTTCTTCTTTACCGTTTTCTGGATTTAGTAATGTTATTTTTTCATTTTCTAATCCATACACCACTCCTATATTCATATTTCTCTCCTTATTTAATGTTTTTGCTAACTCATTAATAAAATTTGAAATAAAATTTTTTGTTTCATTACTGAAAATAAATTTTCCAAGATTAAAATTTTCTAAATTCATTTTTTTCCTTTCTAGAACTAATTATTTTTTGAATAAAATTTTTTTTTAATATATCACATATTGTCTATTATTTACAATAGTTTTATTTAATGATAAAATTAAGAAAAAATATAGGTGGAATAAAATGTATTATACATATATGTTGAGATGTGCTGATAATTCAATTTATACTGGAATGACAAATGATCTGGATAAACGAATAAATGAACATTTAAGCAAGGATAAAAATGGTGCGAAATATACCAAATCACATAATGCTGTTAAACTTGATGCTGCTTGGAAAAGCAAAGATAAATCTTTGGCTTGTAAGTTGGAATATCAAATAAAAACTCTTTCTAAAATGCAAAAAGAAGCTTTAATAAATGGGGAAAAGTTATCTAGTTTCTTGAGTGGAAAGGTTGATTGCCGAAGATATAAAAGAATTACAATTGATAAAAAATAGAGTAGTAAGAATTTGTTTAAACTCTTGCTACTCTAATACTAATATGGTCGAGGCGACAGGGATCGAACCTGCGACCTCATGGTCCCAAACCACGCGCGCTACCAACTGCGCTACGCCTCGATTTTTCTCAGTACTTATATACTATACCACACTTTTTTTACATTTGCAAGATTTTTTTCAAAATTCTATTGAATATTTTTAAATTTCAATGTATAATAATTATGTTATGCAACTGTAGCTTAGCTGGATAGAGCGTTCGGCTACGAACCGGAAGGTCGGGGGTTCGAATCCCTCCAGTTGCACCAAAAATAGTGTCCAAAACGGACACTATTTTTCATTATTATTAATTTTTCTTGCAGTCTCTTTTATAACCTCATCATATCCTGTTAGTGCTGAGAATGGTGCAAACTGTGCGGATCTTTCTTCAAGTGACATTCTTGCATGTTTTTTGGATACATGATGTGGTAAATTTATTATATCGTTATATTTATCACTTTTTTCTAACATTTTTATTCTTTATGACCTCCTATTTGCCTATTTCTTTCAATAGTTGTGCCTTCCTTTTGTAAGTTCATACCTTTTAAAATAGCATTTTTTCCATATTTGCTTTTTATACCAATCATTGCTTTTTGTATTTCTTTTTCCGCTTCTTCCTTTTTTCGTTTCTCGTTAACTTCTGCGTAATCCACAAATAAGTTAATTTGCTCATAGTCACTAGTTTTTACCATATTTTCATTTACAACATTATTAACAGTAATATTTATTCTCCTTACTAAAAGTTGTTTATTCACAATTTGCTCATATAATTTTATTATGTATCCCGTAAGAACTTTACTAGAGGCTGTTTGATGATCTATATTTATTGTTCCATGTGCATGTTTTGGTACTTTTCTTCCGTATTTATCAGTTGTTATTTCTCCGTTATACAAACTGCTAATTGCTTGATTTTTTAAATTGTCCACATCATAACCAACTTCTAGCACAATTTGATTTGTAACTAACCCCTTTTCTACTAAATCTAGTGCAAGTAATTCAGTCATTTCCTTTACAATTATTTTTGTATTTTCGTAATTGTATGGACAATGTAAAACTTGTCCAGAGCATATACTATTTGTGGCTGGTCTATATGCCTTAATACTTTCAATTGTTACACTTTCCCATCCCCAAGCATGGTCAATTAGTAGCTCTGCATTTACGCCAAATAATTTATATAATAAATCTTCATTTTTAACCGACATTCTAGCCACATCCCCCATTGTATACATCCCATGTTCTTCTAATTTTTTTGTATACCCTTTTCCAACTCTCCAAAAATCTGTTAAAGGTCTGTGGCCCCAGAGCAATTTTCTATATGCCATTTCATCAAGACCTGCTATTCTTACACCATTTTCATCTGGTTTTACATGTTTTGCTACAATATCCATTGCTATTTTGCAAAGATACAAATTAGTTCCAATCCCTGCAGTCGCTGTTATTCCTGTTGTTTGATAAACATCTTGTATTACTTTTGTTACTAACTCTTTTGCTCTCATGTTATATGTTTTTAAATAATGTGTAACATCTATAAATACTTCATCTATTGAATATACATATATATCATCAGATGAAAAATATTTTAAATATATATTATAAATTTTTGAACTGTATTTCATATAATATGCCATTCTTGGTGGTGCTATTATATAGCTTAATTCTAGGCTTTTATTTTTCTTTAATTCAATATCACTATATGATGATCCTGTAAATGTTCTATTTGTTGCTTTTCTTTTTCTATATATATTTACCTCTTTCACTTTTTGAACCACTTCAAAAAGTCTTGCTCTGCCCGGTATTCCATAGGATTTTAATGCAGGACTTACAGCAAGGCAAATTGTTTTTTCTGTTCTACTACTATCAGCAACTACTAAATTTGTAGTAATCGGGTCTAGCCCTCTTTCTTTACATTCAACAGAGGCATAAAAGCTTTTTAAATCTATTGCTACATATATTTTACTTTCTTCATTATGCATAGCAATCTTCCTTTCATTACTATATTTTATTATATCAGTTTATTTTAAGTTTGTAAACAGTTGTTTGTTTTTTATTTTTGTAGAATATTTTATATTTTTGTGATATAATTTGTAGCAACATAAATTTATATGAAAAGAGTGTGTAAAATGTTTGCAAATGCAGGAAAATATGAAGCTTGTGGTATATTTACAAGAGACTATTTTATATTACTTGTAATTACTATTATTGGCATCATTGTAGCTTTAAAATATACCGTAAATAAAGATAAAAATACTATATACAAAATTATAAAATACACAACAATAGTTGCTTGGATATTAGAAGTTATAAAAATATATTTTAATATTAAGCAAAATTCAATAAAGGCTGTTAATACCTATGCTCCGTTGTATTACTGCAGTATTTTATTATATGCAGGTTTATTAAGTTCTTTTGGAAAAGGTGTATTAAAAAGGATTGGTGATGTTTCTTTAGCTACTGGTGCAATAGTTGGAGGAATTGTTTTTATAATTTATCCATCTACAAGTTTACCTTTTTATCCTGCTTTCCACTTTTTAAGTATTCATAGCTTTTTATTTCATGGTGCAATGATATATTTAGGAATATTGATAAATAAAACAAGATATATAGATTTAGAATTAAAGGATGCTAAATATTTTGCCATTTTAATTGGTTGTATGAGTATTCTTGCACTAATTGTAAATAAGCTTTTTGATGGAAATTTAATGTTTATATCAAATAATTTCCCTGGTACTCCACTTGAAATTTTATATAATATAACAAAAGGTGGATTTTTCTATAAGTTTATTATGATAGTATCTCAAATGACATTGCCATTTTATGTTTCTTATTACATAATAAAATACTTTCAAAAGCATACAAAAATAGAACTATATGATTAGTATAGTTCTATTTTATTAAATAAACATCACAAGCATTAAGTCTTTTTAAATATGTTGTATTTTTTAATTGAAGTGTATTTTTTATTTTCTCTAATAACTCATTATTATTTTGTCCATCATTTATAAATATTAACATTCCATTTGATATATTTTTATTTTGCATTATTTCTTTTATATTTTCTTCATTACATTCAATATCTTTTGCTATATATGATTCTTTTATATTGCTTAGTAATAATATATCGTCTAAAAATCTATTATTATTAGAGTTAAATAAATATAATGTTGGCAAGTTATTATTATTGCTTACAAATTCTACTATATCTTGTTTATTAGAATATAAAACTTCTGGCTCTACTTTAAAATCTTTTATAAATAATAATATATCTTCTATTGATGCATTTGAAAACTTTTGAACCATATCTATTGGTAAATTAAATTCACTTTTTAATTTTTCAGCCATTTCTGTTTTACTTGAATATGAAGTTTCTTTTTCTCTTTTAAAGTCTTGCCCTACAACTAAATCTATAACATTGTTTGTTATAATAGGCATTATAATCATTAGTAAAAATACTCCTATTATAATTTTATTTTTGCCTTTTAATAGCATATAAGTTACATATAATACAAGTATGAATATTAAGCCACATACTGGCATTATGTACCTCAATTCTATCCAAGGTGAAGCTATTGCTACTAAAATTGTGTATATTATTGTTGGTACAGCTATGTATTTTACGTATCTATTTTTTTCTATTTTTACCTTTTTTAATTTTGTATATATAATTATTCCTAATATAATAATTAGCACATTATTAAAAGCATATACGTTTATTTTAAAAAGATATAAACATATGTTACTTAAAAATTTTGAAATATTAGTTAAATTACTTATAGCACCTTGTCCTCTATATCCAAAAAACATATGTTGTATTGAATATGGATATATTATTAAAGATATTACACCTGCTAAAAGCATTGTTACTATGTATTTTAGTAGAGATTTATAGTCTTTTTCTTTAATATATTTAATAACAAACATTATAAATAGTATTGCTAAATAAAATAAATAATAATAATGTGTTAATGAGCCTACTAATGCTGATATTCCTATTGCGGTTAGTAGTTTATAATTGTTTCCTTTAGTATCTAATAATTTTAAATGTAAATATGTTGTAATTACTATATTTAATGTTGCTAAAGCATACATTCTTATATAAATTACATTGTTTATAGATGCAAGTGTCAAGCTAGATACTAAAGCTAGTATGGCAGATTTCTCTTTGTATTTTTCTTCTCCTTCAAGTAGTTTTTTAATAATTAAATAAACAAATATTGTTACAAATGCATATATAATTATATTTAATGTTATTCCTTCCCATTTCGAGTAACTTCCTCTATGAAATCCCATTGCAAATCTTAATAATAAATAATATAGTGGTGGATGCACATCATTTTTTTGATTTTCATATACTTGACTATATTTTCCAATGTCCTTATTTTGGACTGCTAAATAATCTTCATAATATTCTTTGCTATGCCATTGGTTATAAAAATCATTATTATCTTGTATTTCAACTTTATCGTAGTTTGCAAGTCCTAATGAATATGTTTCATCCATATGTATGTATGATTTATTTGCCCCTGCTATTATAAATGCTATTGTTTGAATTATAACAATTGCTATTATACTTGCTACTTCTTTTTTGTCCTTTAATTTCATTTTCTTTTCTCCAATATTCAATAATGAATTGCTACAATTATATAATAAATAGCAGATAATTACAACAAACTATCTGCTATATTCCTCCTTATTTTTTCAATAATTTGACTGCAATTTGCATTTCTTTTTTATTTCGCAAAACCTTAAAAATAACTTCATCTCCCGGCTTTTTGGTATAAATATAACTTCTTAAATCACACATTTTATCTAGAGATAATCCATCAACTTCTAGCAATACATCTTTTTCTTGTATTCCATACTTTGCAGCAGCTGAATTTCCATTAACTTGTACCACATAAATTCCTTTGTCTAACTGTAAATTACTATCTAAATATGGTATTACATTTTTGTCATATGCAAAAATTCCTAAATACGCTTCTTCAAACCCTCCTGTTGAAATAAAACTTTTTAATATTGCCTTTACTGAATTTATTGGAACTGCAAATCCAATTCCCTCTGCTGATGTAATTTTCACACTATTTACACCAATAACTTCTCCACTCTCATTTATCAAAGGTCCTCCACTATTTCCTGGATTTATAGTTGCATCTGTTTGTATTAAATCTTCCATGTATGAAGATTTTTCATTTCCAATTTCGTCTTGTTCATTTAATACTATTGTCCTATTTGTTGCACTCACAATACCAGAAGTAACAGTTCTTTGAAATTCAAAACCTATTGGATTTCCTATTGCGTATACCATTTGCCCTAAGCTTGCTTTAGATGAATCTCCCAAAGTTACATATTTTAAATCTTTTGTATTTATTTTTACAATTGCTAAATCTAAATCTGAACTTGACCACACTACATTTCCTTGATAATTTTTACCTGTTGAAAGTGTCACATAGCATTTGCTATATTTTTCTCCTGCTACATGTTCATTAGTTAGAATGTAGCCATTTTCTGACACTATCATCCCTGTTCCTAGCCCTAATTTTGATGTACTATCTTTTACAAATATAGATCTACCCGTTCCTTTCAGTTTTGAAATTCCTACTATGCTTTCATTCACACTTTCTAGCATTTGAGTAATTGTCTCATTTTCGGTCTTTACTTCATCTACTGTTTGTGAAATTCTAGTTGCGTCATATTGCTTATTTATTATTTGTGTAGGAGTTTCAATTCCATAATACAACACATATGTAAGTGCTAATAAAATAACTATTAAAATACTAATAAATGTACCTAAAATATATTTTTTTATTCTAGATTTATTTTGCTTTTTTCTAATGTACTCTTCCATTCTTTTCTCCTATTTTCATATATATTTACTTTAATTATGAACATCTTTTATAAATTTAAACTAACATTTTTGAAATTCCCAATATTCTCCATTTTTTTACATTATTTTTATTGATTTTTTAATTAATTTCATATATAATTTAGCTATAATTTTTGCAAAACATAAAAAGGGGAAATTTTTATTATGGAAAAGAATTTATATGATTTAACTAATCCTCAAAAATCAATTTGGTACACAGAGCAATTCTTTAAGAATACCTCTGTTAATAACATTGGTGGAACAATAATTATAAAAGATAAAATTAGTTTTGATTTATTAAAGAAATCTATCTATGAATATGTAAAAACAAATGATAGTTTTCTTATTAAACTTTGTTTTGATGAAAAAGGAGATATAAAGCAATACATAGGGGAATTTTCGCCCTTTAATGTTGACTATATCTCCTTTTCTTCTTTAGATGAACTATATAAATTTGAAAAAAATGATTGTGAAAGAAAATTTGATATGATAAACTCTAATTTATTTCATTTCACAATGTTTAGTCTTCCAGATGCTACTGGAGGAGTTGTATTAACTGTGCATCACATAATTTCTGACGCTCAAACAGTTAATCAAATAGCTCCAAAACTTATGAATTTTTACTCTAGTTTTTTAAATAACACCACTCCTGAATTTTTACAAACATCATATGTAGATTATATAAATTCTGAACAAAAATATTTATCAAGTGAAAAATATAATAATGATAAAATGTTTTGGGAAAATTTATTTGAAAATCCATTTACTCCAGCAAGTTTATCAACAAAATCAATAGACAGTTTTGCAATGTGCAGTTCTAGTAGAGAATGTTTTTTAATTGATAAAGAAAAAATGAATAAAATAAATGATTATTGCAAGTTAAATAATATATCTTGTTATCACTTTTTTATGTCTGTTTTTTCACTATATATTGGGAAAGTGACTAATGAAAAAAACTTTGTTATTGGTACTCCTATCTTAAATAGAACCAATTTCAAAGAAAAAAATACTGCTGGTATGTTTATTAGTACAGTACCATTTTTAGTAAATTTGGAGGAAAATACTTTATTCTCTGAATTCGCATCAAAAATGAGTGTGAAAACTTTGTCTATTTTTAGACATCAAAAATATCCATATCAAGCAATTCTTGAGTATGTTAGAGCGCAAGATTCTTCTATACCAAATTTATACAATATAATGATTTCATATCAAATAAATAAATCTAATGGTAGTATTAACGATATTCCTTATACTACTAGATGGACTCATAGCAATACAAATATGGATGAGTTAGATATTCATTTGTTTGATATAAATGACACTGGTGAACTAAGTATTGCCTATGATTACCAACTTGCCAAATATACTGAAAAAGATATACAGCAACTTCACCAAAGAATTATATCAATAATAAATCAAGTTATTAATAACCCAAATATATCAACAAATCAATTAGAATTAGTTTTACCAGAGGAAAAACAGTTTATTCTTAATACTTATAATAAACCAATTAACCTCCCTATAACAAAAACTGTAATTGATTTATTTGAAGAAAAAGTAGCAGAAAATCCTGATAAATTAGCTCTATGTTTTGGAAACACTAAATTCACATATAAAGAACTTAATAATTGTGTAAATTATTTAGCTGATTATTTGTATGAAAATAATATTGAAAAAGGAGATAAAGTTTGTTTATTTTTTCCTAATTCAATTGAGCTTGTTGTGAGCATTTTAGCAGTATTAAAGTTGGGTGCTTGTTACATTCCTATTGATGTTTCTTACCCAATAGAACGTGTTAAATATATTGCTCAAAATAGTAGTTGCAAAAAAATATTAACTAATACTAAATTAGAAGATTTAGATAACCTTTGCTTAGGTATATCACTACCTAATGCGACAACAATTTATGAAAATAAATATAAACCAGATTTACAAGATTTAGCTTATATTATTTATACTTCTGGTTCTACTGGAAACCCTAAAGGAGTAAAAATTGCTCATGAAAGTTTGTCAAATTATATTATGTGGGCAAATAAAGAATATGTAAATGGAGAAACTACTAATTTTCCTTTATATTCTTCAATTTCTTTTGACTTAACAGTAACCTCTGTTTTCACTCCTCTTGTGTCTGGAAACACCATTTACATTTATGAGAATTCTAATCCTCAATTGTTACTAAAAGAAATTATAGATGATAAAAAAGTACAAATTATAAAATTAACACCTGCACACTTAAACTTGTTACAAGATTTGGCTTCTCCTGAATCTGTTGTTACAAAGCTAATTGTTGGTGGAGATATTTTAACAAATGAAAGTTGCCAAAAAATTTCTACAGCATTTGTTCATCCTATTCATATATTTAATGAATATGGACCTACAGAAGCTACTGTTGGTTGTATGATTTATGAATATACCGAAAATGAATATGCTACAGTTCCAATTGGAATTCCAGCAGATAACACTAATTTATTTGTTCTAAATAGTGACCTTAATTTGGTTCCATTTGGATATAACGGTCAACTATATATTGCAGGTAAAGGGCTTTCAAAAGGTTATGTTGAACTACCAAAAATGACAGCATCTAGATTTATTGCTTGTCCATTTATAGAAAATGGATTAATGTATGATTCCGGAGATATTGTTAAATTATATGATACAGGAATTATGGAATGTATTGGTCGTAGTGATTTTCAAGTAAAAATAAATGGATTTAGAATAGAAATTGGAGAAATCCAGTCTAGAATTTTAAATTATCCTAATATAAAAGACTGCTATGTATCAGCTTTAGATATAAAAGGTACTAAGGTTTTATGTGCTTATTATGTAAGTAACAAAAATATTAATGAAAAAAACTTAAAAAATTATTTACAAAAATTACTACCTATGTATATGGTTCCAAAATATTATGTTAGTTTGCAAGAGCTTCCTCTTACTGGAAACGGAAAGATAAATAAAAAGTTATTGCCACTTCCTGCTTTAAATGAATCAAAAGAACTGGTAAAACCTAGTAATAAAGTTGAACATACATTGCATAATATTTTCTGTGAATTATTACAAGTGCCAGAACTAAGTGTAACTGCAAATATTTTTGACTATTATGTAGATTCACTTACAATTATAAAAGCTCAAACTAAATTATATAGTATAGGCTATAACATAAATACTCAGGATTTCTATGATTATCAAACAATTAGAGAGCTAGCTTCACATATATTAAGAAATTCCAATTCTAATTCAGGCGCTTCTCAAAATGAAATTCCTATTATAGAGAATTTAATAAAGCCTATTAACAGCACAAATACTTTTAATAATATCCTACTGTTTGGTGTTACTGGTTTTTTGGGCTCTCATATTTTGTATGAATTATTGACAAAAACAAAATCAAGAATATATTGTGTTATACGTGAAAAAGATAATATAAATGCAATAGAAAGGTTTTATGAAAAATTCCACTTTTATTTTCCAAATGAAAACCTTAGAAATTACAGTCATAGAATTAACTTAATAACAGGAAATATTTTAAAAGATAACTTTAATTTACCAGATGAACAATATGATTTCCTTGGAAATAATATTAACTGTGTAATAAGCTCTGCTGCTTTAGTAAAACATTATGGAAAATATGAAGAATTTTATAATACAAATGTAGCAGGTACTAAAAAAATAACTAATTTTTGTATTAAATATAATATTCCTTTGCATTATATTTCTACAATTTCTGTTTCTGGATATGGCTTAGTAAAAAGTCCTGAAATTACTTTTACTGAGAAAGATTTTTATATCGGTCAAAGTTATGAAGATAATGTTTATGTAAAAAGTAAATTTGAAGCAGAAAAATTGATATTAAATGCTTGTAAAAATGATAACTTATGTGCTACTATTTATAGGATGGGAAATATCACTAACCGTTTTTCAGATGGAGTATTCCAACAAAACGCAAATGAAAACGCATTTTTAAATAGAATATCTGCTGTAATTAATCTACATTGTATACCTGAAGAACTCTTACATTTTCCTGTTGAATTTACTCCAGTAGACTATTGTGCAAACTTTATAGTGTCATTATTGATAAATGATACGCGTAAAAACAACTTAACAATTTATCATTTATTTAATCAAAATTACCTTGATTTTAATTATTTATTCGAATTTTTGAAAAAGCATAATATTAATATGAAAACTTGTAGTATTGAAGAGTTCGAAAAACTTATATTAAATAGTAAAAATAATTATTTTGGAATTACAGGATATCTTGCTAATATAAAAACTAATAATTTAAATGGTGTAATTCTTGATAATACATGCACAAACTCTATTTTGGAAAAATTAAATTTATCATGGCCTATAGTAACCGAAGATTACCTACAAGCTGTAATAAATTATTTAATGAAAAATAAATTTATAGGTGGTTAAAAAATGAAATTAAATGTACCAAGAATCAGATCATATAAAACATTAGCACTGTTAGATGCTTTTATTGCAACATTAATTATGATAATATTATACTTTACATTACCGGCTATTCTAAATTATCCTCAAAATTCTATTGATAACAATTTTCAGGTTGAGGTAGTCGGAATTAAATACACACATCAATTTATTATACTTTCTGCAATTATAGTTGCATTAGTTTATATTGGTTTTAGATTTGTATATAGCAGAATAAACTTTAATTCAAATGCTAGCAAAACAACTTTATTAAAAATAAGAGAAAAATGCTTTAATTACCCATACATAATGATACTTCTTTTATCTTTTATTCCTGCCATTATTTGCGGAATTTTGTTAGTAGTTTTCAAAACTGATTTTGAATTATTATTAAAATTGTGTATTGTTATACTATCTTTTGGAACAGTTTACTCAATAATTTCTTATATGATAGGAAAAAACTTTTTTGAAAGCAAACTTATTGAATCATCTGCCATTGTAGGAAATAAAAAAGGTGGTATTAGGCTAGAAATTTTTAAAAAATTATTAATAGAAATAGTCCCTCTATTCTTATATTCCTTTATTTTGTTATTATTACTTAGCACCACTATTATGACAACTGAAAAAGGAAATTTATTATATAATATTTATAGAAATGAATTATTAAAAGAATTTGATAGTTCAAAAGTTTACACTTTAAGTGAAGTACAACAAAAATTAAATACTTTATCTTTAAACTCAGAAAGAGACCACTACGTAATTTTATCTGCAGAAGATGGAAGTGTTTATTATTCTCCAGAAACTATAAATGACTTTTTTATAAAATATGCTCTTACATATTATGATGAAATGAATGGACATATTTTTGAATATTATGGTCAGAATTCACAAGCTGCTGTTATAAAAGTACATACCGACCAAGGAGATTATTTTGCTGGAATTCGCTTCTTTGTGTTTGCTAATGGAGTTATAACACCATTTATTATAGTTACTGCTATTCTAATTATATTCAACTTAATATTCGTTGTTTATATTGGAAAAGGATTATCAAATGATATTAAAAATGTTAATGATGGTATGGATAACATTTCAAATTCAGAAAATATTGTTTTTGAAAAAAACTTACCAATTACATCTAATGACGAAATGGCGGACCTAATTTTAGCTTTTAATAAAATTCAAGATATAACAAGAAATTACGTTGATCAAATTCACGATAATCAAAATATGCTTATGGAAAGGGAACGTCTAGCTTCACTTGGTCAACTTATAGGTGGTATTGCTCATAACTTAAAAACACCTATAATGTCTATATCTGGTGCAGCTGAAGGATTAACAGATTTAGTAAAAGAATATGAAGCATCTGTAGGAGACCCTGAAGTTACTGTTCAAGACCACCACGATATTGCAAAAGATATGAAAGATTGGATTGAAAAAATTCGTTCATACACAGAATATATGTCAGATATTATTACAGCAGTTAAAGGTCAAGCTGTTACGATGTCTGAAGAGCAAGCTGTTTCATTTACTTTAGACGAATTAGTAAAACGTGTAAATATTTTAATGAAACATGAATTAAAAAATGCTCTAGTAGAATTAAATGTTTCTATGCAAGTAAATGAACAAACTGTATTAAAAGGAAATATAAATAGTTTAGTTCAAGTTATAAACAATATGATTTCAAATGCAATACAAGCCTATGATGGTAAACCTGATAATAAAATTGACTTAATATTAAAAAAGGAAAATAACAATATTATAATTTCTGTAAAAGACTATGGATGTGGCTTACCTGATGAAGTTCAAAAGAAATTATTTAAAGAAATGATAACTACAAAAGGCAAAAATGGTACTGGACTTGGATTATTTATGTCATATTCTACAATACGTGCTCATTTCAACGGAAATATGACTTTTGAAACAGAACAAGGAAAAGGCACTACATTTAATATCATATTACCACTTTAAATATTAACTCATATGTATAAAATCTAGTATTCTCAACGAAATACTAGATTTTTTTGTGTGAAATACTGTACATTTCGACAAACTATGATATAATGTTGTTGTCATCTTGAGTATACTTATTACTATAAACATTGAGGTGAGATTATGAGAAAAAACATGCAAAGTGCAAATGATAAAGGCTATAGAATTATAGCAGTCGATGATGAGGAAGGAATTGTTGATTCTTTGTCAATTTTCCTAAAAAGATCTGGTTACGATTTTACAGGTGTTACTGATCCAATGGAGGCTATTGAAAAAGTAAAAAATGAACATTTTGATTTAATGATTTTGGACTTTATTATGACACCTATTCATGGTGACCAAGTAGTTGAAGAAATACGTAAATTTAACAAAGAATTATATATTTTGTTACTAACTGGTCATAAAGATTTAGCTCCACCTTTGGAGACAATTAGAAAATTAGATATTCAAGGTTATTGTGAAAAGAGTGACAAGTTTGATCAGTTACTTCTTTTAATTGAGTCTGGAATCAAATCAATTGAGCAAATGAATGAAATTAAAAGAATAAATGAAGAGCTTTCTTCTACTTATGAAAAACTAGAAAAAGCTTACTTAGATAGTATTCAAACTTTAAGATATACTGTTGAAGCTAAGGACCCATATACTAGAGGTCATTCAGATAGAGTTTCTAAATATTCTGTCCTAATTGGAAAATATTTAGGATTATCTGATTCAGATTTAAAAACTCTAGAAGTTGGTGGTTTATTCCATGATATTGGAAAAATTGGTATTCCTGATAGCATTTTATTAAAAGAATCTAAGCTAACAGATGATGAATATTCACAAATTAAAAACCATCCATCAATTGGTGCTCATATTTTGTGTAATGCAGAGGTATTTCAAGATATTATACCAATCGTAAAGCATCATCATGAAAGATTTGACGGAAACGGTTACCCTGGAAAGTTAAAAGGAAACGATATTCCTTATCTTGCAAGAATAGCAGCCGTTGCAGATACTTATGATGCAATGACATCAAGAAGAACTTATCGTGATCCTTTAAGTTTAGATGTTGTAAAAGCTGAAATTGAGAGATGCTCTGGAACACAATTTGACCCAGAGATTGCAAAGGTATTTTTAGATATTTTAAATAATCATTATGATGAAGTAAATGAAATTCAAGAACAATTTAAATAAGGGGACATTTTATGTTTAAAGTTTTAGTTCTATCATGTAGTACAGGTGGTGGCCATAATTCTGCTGCAAGTGCTATAACAGAGGAATTAAGAAATAAAGGAGTTCAAGTTGATTTTAAAGAATATTTGGACTTAATAAATTATAAGATAGCTAATGTTGTAAATAAATTATATATTAGTTCAACAAAAGGAAATGGTGCTGTTTTTAAAAGAGTTTATAAACTAGGTGAATTATATGAAAAGACAAAAATTACATCTCCGGTTTATGGTGTAAATAAATTACATAGAAGAAAATTATATAATTATATTGTTGAAAATAAATATGATTATGTTGTAGTTACTCACCTATTCCCTGCTGAAGTTTTAACTGCTATTAAAAAACAACATGACATACATTTTATTGCAGTTGCAACAGATTATAAATCAATTCCATTTTGGCCAGAAACTAATCCAGACTATTTTATAATTCCACATAAAGATTTAATTGAAGATTTTACTAAAAAAGGTATCAGCCACGAAAAGCTAATACCTTTTGGTATTCCTGTGTCAACTAATTTTAGTAAAGATTTAGATAAATCTAAAATATTTGCTGAATTAAATTTAGATAAAAATAAAAAATATATATTAGTTATGACAGGAAGTATGGGCTTTGGAAATGTTACAGGTATAATAGATGTTTTGCAAAATGAAATTTCTGAAACGATTTTAGTTGCCTGTGGTAATAATAAAAAAGTTTATGAAGATATTTCAAATAATTATGACTCAAATAAAGTAATTCCTATAGGCTTTACTCCACAAATTTATAAGTATATGTGTATAAGTGAGCTTTTATTAACTAAGCCCGGCGGGCTTACAACAACCGAGGCTGCCACAATAAATGTTCCTATTATTCATACTATGCCAATCCCTGGTTGTGAAACATATAATGCTGAATTTTTTGAAAGCCGTGGAATGTCTATTAGCTGTAAAAATACTACTGATATAAAAAATGCAGTAATATCTCTTTTAGATGATAAAAATAAAGTGGAAAATATAATAAAAGCACAAAAACAAAATATCGATAAAAATGCTTGTAGCAAAATTTGCGAATTTATAATAGATGAAATAAGGAAATATAGTAAATGAAAGAGGATTTACAATCAAATGTAAATAATGAAAATGAAGATATAATAAAAATGTGGGAACCACTTAAATTCGATATTGGCTTAAATTATAAATATGTAAAAAATAATATATTTTTCAAGTTAATATCAAATTTATTTTACTACATCATAGTTGCACCAATTATTTTTCTAATTTCTAAAATTATTTTTGGACTAAGAATTGAAGGAAAAGAAAATTTAAAAAATATTAAATCTGGTGCTATTTCAGTATCAAACCATGTACAATATATAGATTGTGCAATGCTTGGTCTTGCATGGTTTCCTAGAAGAATATATTACACTGCTAAAACTGATGGTTTTAAAATGCCTGTGGTTAGGCATTTAGTACGTTTGTTATATGCTATTCCTATACCAGAAAAAATTTCTTGTAAAGAAAATTTTTATAAAGCAATTGATGATTTATTAGCTAAAAATAAAGTAGTACATTTTTACCCTGAAGCTTCTTTGTGGCCATATTACAATAAATTACGTAATTTTAAAAATGGTGCATTTAAAATTGCTTCAAAAAATAATGTACCAATTATTCCATTTGTGTTTAGTTTTAGAAAGCCAACTGGTATTTTAAAGCTTTTTAAATCTAAACCTTGCTTAATTTTAAGTGTTCTACCACCTGTTTATCCAAAACAAAATTTAGCATTTAATGAAAGGTATTTAGATTTAAAAGAAAATGTATACAAAAAAATGAGTGAAAAAATATAAAATATATTCTTTCACTCATTTTTTATACATCTTTCATTGAAAGCTGAACCTTTTGTCTCTCTTGGTCAATTCCAATAACTTTAACTTTTACAATATCCCCAACCGATACTACATCAGATGGACTTTTTACAAAGCTATTACTTAATTGTGAAATATGTACTAAACCATCATGTTTTACACCTATATCAACAAAAGCACCAAAGTCTGTAACATTTCTAACAGTTCCTGTTAAAACCATTCCATCTCTTAAATCTTCAAATTTAAGTACATCAGCTCTTAATATTTGCTTAGGCATTTCATCTCTTGGGTCTCTACCTGGTTTTGACATTTCTTCAATAATATCTGCTAAAGTCATTTCACCAGCATCAAGTTCTTTAGCCGTTTCTTTTACATTTACTTCTAATAATTTAGCTTTTATTTCTGATTGTTTTTCTTTATTTAATAAATCCTCTTTTTTGTATCCTAATTTATTAAGTAAATTTTCCGCAACAGAATAGCTTTCTGGGTGAACTCCTGTAATTTCTAAAGCATTTTTTCCACCAGGAATTCTAATAAACCCTGCGCATTGCTCAAATGCTGCTTTTCCTAATTTAGGAACTTTTAATAATTCTTTTCTTTCAGCTAATTTACCATTTTCGTCACGATATTTTACTATATTATTTGCAATAGTTTTATTTATTCCTGCTACATAAGAAAGTAATGATGGTGTAGCTGTATTAACATCAACTCCAACTTCATTTACTGCATCTTCAACAACACCAGTTAAACTTTCTGTTAATTTCTTTTGATCAACATCATGTTGGTATTGCCCTACTCCTATAGCTTTTGGATCTATTTTTACAAGTTCTACAAGTGGATCTTGCAACCTTCTTGCAATTGATATTGCACCTCTTAAAGATACGTTTATATCTGGATATTCCTCTGTTGCAAGTTTTGAAGCAGAGTATACAGATGCTCCAGCTTCACTTACAATTGCATAATGAAGTGGTCTTTCAATTTCTTTAATCATATCTGCAACAAAGCTTTCAGATTCTCTTGAAGCTGTTCCATTTCCTATTGCAATAATATCAACTTTATATTTTTCAATTAAAGTTTTTAGCTCTTTTTTTGCACCATTTACATCATTTTGTGGTTCTGTTGGGTATACAGTTGTAGTTGCAAGTAATTTTCCTGTCTCGTCAATTACTGCAATTTTACAACCTGTACGATATGCTGGGTCAAACCCCATTACTGTTAAACCTTTTAAAGGTGCTGCTAAAAGTAAAGGTTTTGCATTTTTTCCAAATACTTTAATAGCTTGAGTTTCTGCTTTTTCTGTTAAGTCAGAACGAATTTCTCTTTCAATAGATGGTTCAATTAATCTGCTCCAACTATCTTCAATTGTCTCTTCTAATATTGTAGTAAATTGAGTTTTTTGTTTAATAATATCTCTATTTATTAAATCTAAAATTTTATCTTCTGGCTTTTCGATTTTTACTTTTAAAAATTCTTCAGATTCTCCACGATTAATAGCTAAAATTCTATGGCTAGGTAAATGATTTACCTTTTCGCTAAATTCATAATACATATTATATGCTGTTTTTTCTTCTGGCTTTGTAGCTTTAGTTATTATAACGCCCTCTCTGTAGCAAATACGTTTAATTTGCTTACGGTATTCAGGATTATCTGATATAATTTCTGCAATAATATCTTTTGCACCTTGAATAGCATCTTCCACACTTGCTACAACTTTTTCTTTGTTATTTTTATCTTCCCCTGATAATTTATCAATATTTACATATTGTTTTGCAATTTCTTCAATTGGTGTTTTTTCTGTTTGAGCTAATATAATTTCAGCTAATGGCTCTAAACCTTTTGCTTTAGCAACTGTAGCTCTTGTCTTTTTCTTTTGTTTATATGGTCTATATATGTCTTCAACTTCTGCTAATGTTTTAGCATTTTCTAAGTTTGCAACTATTTCGTCTGTAAGTTTTCCTTGATTTTCAATTGATGTTTTTACTTCTTCTTTTCTTGCTTCTAAGTTACGAAGGTATGTAAGTCTTTCACCTAAATCTCTTAAGGTTTCATCTGAAAGTCCACCAGTTACTTCCTTTCTATAACGTGCAATAAAAGGTATTGTATTACCTTCATTAATTAATTCAATTGTTCTTACAACTTGCACTAATTTTATATTTAATTCTTCTGCAATTATATTTGCAATTCTTTCTTGTGTATCCATTATTTGTCCTTTCTTACTAATTAATTATTTTAGATTAAAATAATTTTATATTATTGTACAGTAATTGCTAATATTCTTATTGCCAAAAACACTGCCCAAATTATAATACCTATAATTCCAAGTACTAAACCAGTTGTAGCAAGACCATTTCCTTTTTCATTAAATAATTTTATTTTTTTCTTAGCTGATATCGAAAATGTTATTGCTAACATAGGAAACCATATACTTGTAAATAAAATACTTAAAATTCCAAAAATAAGACTTAAAATAGCAAGTACATTAGTTTTTGAGTTAACATTTGTGGTTTTTTCATTATTTTCTATCTGATTTTCATCTAAATTTTTACCACAATTAAAGCAAAATTTTGCATCTGGTGAATTTTTATATTCACAATTTTTACATATTTTTTCTTCCATTTTTATCTCCTATATATTTTCTATTTTAATTATTTGTGGTTTTGTAGTAACTACTCCCATCTTTAATTTAAATGTAACTTTTACATTAGGATGTTCTTTTGTTATTTCAATTTCTTCGGCTCCGTTTCCACTCCACAAGTCAAACATTATTTTATGTTTTCCTATTGTTGTATTTACTGTTACTTCTGTATTACTGTTTAATGTTGCTACTAAGTTTCCATCCATAAATACTTTTATAGGAACTATACAGCCATAATATTGCTTTTCTCTCTTAAAAATAATACTTCCAATATCTTTATTTTCAATTTTTTCTCCACACGAATTACAAAACTTATCATTTATATCTATCTCCGCACCACATTTATTACAAAACATAATATTACTCCTTTTATTATTTTTTATTCTACTCCTAAATATTCATTATATGTAACTTCTCTATCTATTACTGTATCTGCTTTTATATCAATAATTCTATTTGCAACAGTTTGAGTTAATTGATGATCATGTGAAGTAAATAGCATATTTCCTTTAAACTTCTTCATTCCCTCGTTTAACGCTGTAATAGATTCCATATCTAAATGATTTGTTGGTTCGTCAAAAATTAAAAAGTTTGCTCCTGATAACATCATTTTTGAAAGAACACATCTTACTTTTTCTCCACCTGAAAGTACATTTACTTTTTTAAGTGCTTCTTCGCCTGAAAATAACATTCTTCCTAAAAAGCTTCTTACATATGTTTCATCAGGATCTTTTGAATATTGTCTTAACCAATCTGTAATTGATAAGTCTGACTCAAATAAATAGTTATTATCTTTTGGAAAATAGCTTGATGTAATTGTTGTACCCCATACTACTTCTCCTTCGTCTGGTTCAAGTTCACCTGCTATAATTTGGAATAACACAGTTTTTGCATTTTCATTATCTGCTAAAAATGCTATTTTATCATCTTGTTTTACTGTAAATGAAATATTATCTAATATTTTTTCTCCATTTATTGTTTTAGATATATTTTTAACGTGTAAAATTTCTTTTCCTGGTTCTCTATCCGGTTTAAAATCAACATATGGATATCTTCTGTTAGATGGTTTAATTTCATCTAATTCAATTTTTTCTAATGATTTTTTACGAGATGTTGCTTGTTTTGATTTTGAAGCATTTGCACTAAATCTTGCAATAAAGTCTTGTAATTCTTTAATTTTTTCTTCTTTCTTTTTATTAGCTTCTTTCATTTGCTTTAATGCAAGTTGGCTAGACTCATACCAGAAATCATAGTTTCCTGGGTATACTTTAATTTTTCCAAAGTCAACATCTGCAATATGTGTACAAACTTTATTTAAAAAATATCTATCATGTGATACAACAATAACTGTATTTTCAAAGTTTATTAAAAATTCTTCAAGCCAGCTAATACTTTTTAAGTCTAAATCGTTTGTAGGCTCGTCAAGTAAAAGTATATCTGGGTTTCCAAACAATGCTTGTGCTAGCAATACTTTTACTTTATCTTTTGCTTCTAGGTTGCTCATAAGTTCATAATGTTTTTCTGGTGCTATTCCTAAATCATTTAATAACACTGCCGCATCTGATTCAGCATTCCATCCATCTAATTCTGCAAAACGTTCCTCTAATTTAGCAGCTTTCATTCCATCTTCTTCTGAAAAATCAGGCTTTGCATATATTGCATCCTTTTCTTTCATTATTTTATATAGTTCATCATTTCCCATAATTACTGTGTCCATAACAGTGTATTCTTCAAAAGCAAAGTGATCTTGTTTTAAAACAGATAATCTTTCTGTTTTTTCTTTTGTTACTTCACCTTTGCTTGGTTCAAGTTCGCCTGATAAAACTTTTAAAAATGTTGATTTTCCTGCACCATTTGCACCTATTATTCCATAACAACATCCTTTGTTAAACTTTATATTTACATCTTCAAATAAAGTTCTTTTCCCAAATCTAATTGTTACTCCTGTAGCTGTAAGCATTTTTTCTCCTCCTTGCTATTCACATACTTTGTATATTATACCATATTTTTCTAGTTTGTAAAGAAAAAAAGCCTGAATTGCTTTTGCAATCCAGGCTTAATTAAGTTTTATCTATCAAATAATAATTTTATTGCCCATAATCCAGAAATTCCTACTAGAATATAAATTATTCTACTTATAACTGACATAGCACCAAATATTGCATCTACTAAATTGAAATTAAATATTCCTACTAATCCCCAGTTAATTGCTCCTATTATTATTAAAACTAAAGCAATTGTATCTATTACCTTCATTATATTACATCCTCCTTTAAAAATAATTTTAAAAGTTTTCACTATAAAGTATATTCATTTTTCGTCATTTTATACTTTTTGCATTTTATTATTTTTTCCATTAAAGGAGAATTTTTACAATTTATTTTAACATATCTCTTTTATTAAGCCATACCGTTGCAATCACCGAAATTATTACTGAAAATCCAATTAATATTATAAATCCATATGGATTATTTTGCATTGGAACTGGCACATTCATTCCCCAAAAGCTTGCTATCATTGTTGGTATTGATAAGATAATTGTTATTGATGTTAAAAACTTCATAACCCTGTTTAAGTTGTTGGAAATTATTGAAGCATATGCATCCATTGTTCCATTTAAAATATCACTATATATTTTAGCCATTTCAATAGCTTGTTTATTTTCAATAATAGAATCTTCTAATATATCTTCGTCTTCTTCATATAATTTAATTATTTTTCCACGCATTGTTTTTTCCATTACAACTTCATTTGATTTTAAAGATGTTGTAAAATACACTAAACTCTTTTCTAAGTTTAATAATTTTAACAATGCTCTATTTTTCATTGAGTTTTTTAGTATCGACTCCGCAATTTCAGTTTCTTTATTTATTTTCTTTAATAAATTTAAATACATTGAAGCATTACTATATAATATTTGTAATAAAAATCTACTTTTTTTGTATGTAATAATATTTCTCATATCATTTTTCTTTAAATCTTGAATAATACTATTTTCCTTTATTGATACAGTAATTAAATAATCATCTCTAACAAAGATAATACCAATCGGCATTGTTGTATAAATTAATGAGTCTCCTTCTCTTTCTCTGATTGGAACATCTATTATAAATAATATGGTATTGTCATCTTCTTCAACATCAATTCTGGCTTTTTCTTCATAATCTAATGCATAACGGATAAAGTCTTCATTTATTTTTAAATTTTTACACACATCCATTATCTCATCTTCGCTCGGGGATATCATATTGATCCAATTACCTTTTTCATATTTGGTTACAATTTCTGTTTTATTTGTTTCTAAATCTGTTCTGAATATCTCTAACATAATATTTTCCCCTTTCATCCTGTCTCATTATACCACATTTTTTTAAATTTAAAGTAGTTTTTTATAATTATTTTTCTGTTTCTCGAGTTAATTGCAATATATCTTGTATATCGCATTGTAATACAGTACATAATTTTGCCAAGATTGTTAGGTCAACTTTTTGAACCTCGTTTCTACAATATCTTAAAATTTGACTATATTGCAATTCTGTTTTTCTAGTTAAACTAGATCTGCTTATATTATGTTCTTTTAAATATTTATCTAATATAATATCAACTTTTCCAAAATTCTCCATTTTATCCCTCCAATATATAGTATTACTCATTTTACGTATAGTATACTTATATGTAGTATATTAGCATATAATATTACCTATTGACAGTTGTTTTTTTATATAGTATATTTATATACAGTATATGGAAATGGAGGATAAAAATGGAAAATGATAATACAAAAGAAAATTAATTTATTAAAAAATAAAAGTTCTTTTTAGAATTTGTTACAAAAGATGAAAGGAAAGATTTTAATGAGTAAAATATATGATAAATATCAAAAATTAAAAACTTCTGACAATTACACTCCTAACACTTTATATTTATTTAAAGCTGGTTTATTTTTTATTTTTATAGATGAAGATGCTAAAATTGTTTCTAACCTGTTAAATTTAAAACTTGGTAATCTCAATGAAACTGTTGTTAAATGCGGATTTCCTTGTAATTCTTTGCAAAAATATTTAACCTTATTAAAAAGCACTCCATACAATATTGAAATAGTTTCTTTTGATGTTCAAGAAACTCCAATAAATTCTAATAGTTACTTAAGTAACAAACAATTAGAAGTAATGGCAGATGAAATATTAAAATTAAAAATTGATGATTTATCAATTAGTCAGGCTTATGACTTTTTGTACAAAATACAAGATAAATTAAGGACTGTAAAGTAAATGAAAAGAAAAAAAAATCTATATGATAGTATTTATAATTTTGAAAATATTTTAAATGTATTTAATGAGGTTTGTAGAAATACTAAAAGTAAAAGGAAAGTGGCTAATCTAAAAGAATATAAAGCTACTTATGTATCAAGAGTTTATAATATTTTGAAGGATAGAGCTTATGTTCCTCGGTCCTGTTAATATATTTACAATTTATGAGCCAAAAGAAAGACGCATAGTAAGCCAAAATGTACAGGACAAAATTGTAAATCATTTAGTGGCAAGATATATTTTATACCCTGCTCTTCTTCCTTGTTTGTTAAGTATAAATGTAGCCAGCAGAAAAGATATGGGAACCAGCAAAGGACTAGAACTGGCTTCTAATTTTCATAGAATTTGTAAAATCAAGTACAAAAGATATTATATTTTAAAAGCTGATGTAAGTAAATTTTTTGCAAGTATTGACCATGATATTTTAAAAGAAAAACTCAAAAGAAAAATAAACGATGTAGAGGCATTAAAAATTGTTTTTGATATAATAGATAGTGAAGAAAACGGTTTAGGAATAGGTGCTATGACAAGCCAAGTTTTGGCAATTTTTTATTTAAATGATTTAGACCATTATATTAAAGAAGTGTTAAAAATAAAATACTATGTAAGATATCAAGATGATTTTTTATTATTTCATCATTCAAAAGAATATTTAAAATATTGTTTAGAACAAATTAAAGAATTCTTATCGAAAGAAAAATTATTTTTAAATAAGAAAACAAGAATTTATAGAGATACTAATAATTTCATATTTCTTGGTAGAGATTCTAATGGGAAATATGCAAGATATAGAACTGTTAAACGTAAGCTTAGAAAAAACTTGCATTTATACAAAAATAATAAAATAAATTTATCTTGCATAGTAAGTAGTATAATTTGTTATGATAGCTTACGTAATAATAAAAAGAAGAGTTGTACACTCTCCTCTCAAAAATAGTACTAAAATATACTCCTCTTCGCTAAAAAGTTACTAACAAATATATTTATCTATTTTTAGTTTATAGTTTAAGAATAACTTAAACTAAAGGACATTAGTTTGTTTCTATCTAAAACTTCTCTTACTATACCTTAGTAATAGTAACCACAGTTTTTTAGAAGCTACGGCACGCACGCCTAACGAAGGGTTGTTAGTGTTACCGTTCGAGTTCCACAAGTTATAGTTGTTCACGTTGCCATCAGAGTTCACATTGCGCAAACCAAAGTTCGAATTGTTAGAGTTCGCATTCACATACGAAGACGCAAGCCAGACAACTATGCCCTATTGTTGCTTATTATATGTTTTTAATAAGCCTGATATATATTTAACTATATCATCCAATTTTTCAGATAATTTAATATACCTTTTTTGTGGTAGTAATTCTCTATCATAACTTAAGTTTATTAAAAAATCTATTATTTTTACTTTTGCTATTGCTTTTATAAGTAAGTTCTTTTTTTCTTTAGGTTCTTCTAGCAAATTTGCTCTATATACTAATTCTAATAATTCATAACTTATATCTTTTATTCTTTTCTTTATTTCTATATCTTTTTTAGGGAAATTTTCTAATTCATTTTCAACTCTTACAATAAATTCCCTTATAAATTGTAGTATTTTAAACTTTTCTTCCTTCATTTATAATCACTTTTTCCATTTGATTTATTAATTTTTTATTATTTAAATTATGTATTAGATATTGATATATTTTATCAACTCTGTGCTTTGAATTTATATATTGTTTTGCTTTTTCATATGTCTGGTTATATGTATTTAAATTTTTATTGTCATAAAATTCATCAACATCATAATTATTTCTTCTATCTACAATCAAATAATTAATCTTTTTATTTTCTAATTTTGCCATTATTTTATTTATGCTTTCTATTGGAAAACCACAGCTTACTATTCCATCCAATTCTTTTAATTTATAATTGAAAAAATATGATAATATATATGAATCTTTCCCATATACATTGTAAAATTTTCCAACTTTAACCAATATTATACTATCTGGATGTATTGATTTTATAGTTTTTATTATTGTAGTTACAGCCATATTAACCACCTTTTCTTCTTTTGTATATTTCAAATTATATACAAACCATTTTAAGCTTGTCAATACTTTTTTCTGTTTTTATTTCAAAATTTTTCCAGTTTCATGGCATAAAAAAATCAAGCTGACAGACACAAGGCCTGTCAAGCTTGAAGATTGCTTATTTATATATTTTAAATTTGTGCCATATATAGTTTTCTATTTTCTCGGAGGGGATTCCAGATTATAGAGAAACTACGGCACGCACGCCTAACGAAGGGTCGCTAGCGCGACCGCTCGAGTTCCACAAGTAATAGCGGTACACGAGGCCATCAGAGCCCACAATGCGCAAACCAAAGTACGAATTGTAAGAGTAAGCACTCACAAACGAAGACGCAAGCCAGTATGCATTTCCACTACCATCACTTGTATCTGATGCTTTTCCAAATAACATTTCATATGCTGGTGAATCTGTTGCTATTCCTTTACATTCTCCTGTTGTACTACTACTTGTTGTTAATGAGTATGGGGAATAGTAATAAGCAGTACTTTCTACTGTTATTGAAGTTACATTGTCTGTTCCTATTTTTCTTCCATCTGGATGTTCATAACTTATACTTCCTGTGTATGTTTTTCCATTAGTTGCCGAACTTCCACTTGCTGTATATGTTACTTTATTTCCATATTCATAAATTTGTCCCGCACCAAAAACTGTTCCATCTCCTTGGTTAGTCGGATCATATCCTGTTACTCTATTTATATCTTCTACTTTTATACTTCTTGCATTTGTTCCATATTGAGCACACATTGTATTTAATTGACTTATTCCAGTGTTATATCCATCTTTTCCTGATAATTGTAAAGTTCCTACATCTACTGTTGACATTATTAGAAGTTTTCCATTTTCTGCTCCTAATACTTTCCAAACACCAGTGTATCCTGAAACACCACAATCATAAGTATAATCGTCTCCTACTGTATATGTTGTAGTTCCATTTGTTACTGATGTTTTGTTTTGTGTCCAATTTCCTGTTGGAGTTACTGGATCATCTCCTCCTGTTGGTCTATTCACTTGATTATCTAACCATTTGCTTAATTCATTTATACCTTTTTGGTCATTTTCTATAGCTAGATTCATTTTGTTTTGAGCGTCTTTTGCTTTTTCTATTATTCCACTATCTCCAAATAGTGCATTTACGCTCACTCCCGCTAGTATTAAAAGTACTACTATAGTTACTACTAGGGCTATTAGCGTAATTCCCGCTGTGTTTTTAAATGTTTTCTTCATTTGTTTTCTATCTCCTTTTCTATATTATTTATTTAAATAATATACAAACGTTTTAAAATTGTCAATACTTTTTCGTTGAAAAATGTCATTTTTTGAATATTTTGTATTAATATCGTTCATACTTATATTATGTAATTGTTGTTTTATTAGTATTTTACGGTATTTTTATTCACTTTTACAAGTTCTAAGCCAGTGATATATTAAAATAGAACTTTAAATAGGTAGGTGTTTAATTTGTTATTAGATGGCAAAGATGTTGCAAAAATTCTCGGTCCTAATATAAAAAAAGCTAGATTAAAAAGAGGTTATACGCAAGAATTTCTAGCTGAAAAAATAAATATTTCAATAGATTTATTAAGGAATATTGAAAATAGTAGAAATGTTGGTAGTATTCAAACATTATTAAATTTGTGTAATTTTTTAGAAATAACTCCTAACGCTATGTTTGAAAATTTATATACAACTAAGGATGATACTCTGGATACTACATTGCAAGAATATTTTGACACATTATCTACCAGAAGTAAAAAAGCTTTACAAAAAATAATAATTCATTTAGATAAAAATTATTAAACCGCTGTGAATCCACAGCGGTTTATCAATGTTTTTATTCTTCTTCCTCTGTTGTTGTTCTTCTCCTGTATCTTCTTCTGATTCCGTACATCACTGCCCAAATAGTGGTGCAGAGCGCTGCAATAATCGACATCAAAATTGATGTGTGATATGAAGCACTTTCGTTTGCCACCTCCACTGATATCTGAAGCACACATACCACAGTGAGAATAAATCCCATTATGGTATATGTGAGAAGGAGCCATGTCCGTCTCTCGCTCAGAGTTGCAATCAGCATCATTGCGACAAATACAATGATGACAATTGTTTCAATTGTTGTTAACGTATTATACGAGATTCTTTCCAAAAACATTGTTTTTTCCTCCTAGTATGTAAAAAATTATATTGTAAACTAACTATAACGTTAGTGTAATAAAGGAAAATATATATAAAATAGGTAAGACCTATATACTATATTTTACCATAATTTACATAAAATTGCAAATTATAATTTCCAATAATTCAGTATAAATTTTTTAAAAAAACAACAGATTAGGTTTACACCTTAAATCTGTTGCAACACAAAGAATAGTGAGGAAATAAAACCTTGAAAAATCGGTGTTTTATTTCTTCTGGTGCGTCATAGAGGAGTCGAACCTCCGACCATCAGATTAAGAGTCTGCTGCTCTACCAACTGAGCTAATGACGCATATAACTAACTTTTATTATTATACGGCGAATTACCCTATTTTGTCAATAGTTAGTTAATTTATTTTAGCATAATTTGTTTGCAATTTCTGCAAATTTCTCTATGCTTAGGCTTTCTCCTCTTACATTTTCAGATAAATTTAATTCTAATAAAATTTCTTTTAACTTTTCTTTTGAGGCTATTCCTGCATTTGCTAGTCCATTTAATAATGTTTTCCTTCTTTGCATAAAACTAGCTTTTACAACTTTAAAAAATATTTTTTCATCTTTTAAGACTACTGGTGGCTCTTTTCTAATATTTAATTTTATCACTTCTGAACATACCTTAGGCTCTGGAACAAATGATGTATTTGGCACTGTTAATACTTCTTGTGGCTCAGAATAATAATATACACAATATGTAATTGCTCCAGTATTTTTTCCTCCTGGTATTTCTGTCAATCTATCTGCCACTTCTTTTTGAACCATAACTGTTATACTATCTATATTCAGTTTCTCCTCTAATAGTTTCATTATTATTGGTGTAGTAATATAATATGGCAAATTAGCTACAATTTTAACTGTATAATTTTGAGTATTTTCTTGTTGTATTAAATCATTTAAATTTACTTTCAATACATCTTCATTTATAAGTGAAAAATTATCGTATAATGCAAATCTGTCGTTTAATATTTGTAGCATTTTTTTATCTAATTCAATAGCAATTACTTTTCCTGCTTTTTCTACTAATCTACTTGTTAATGTTCCTAATCCCGGTCCAATTTCTATTACACAATCTTTTTCATTTATTTCTGCTGCTTCTACAATATTTTCTATTACATTATCATCAATTAAAAAATTCTGTCCTAAATCTTTATTAGCGCTAATATTATATTTTTTCATTAAGAATTTAGTTTCTTCATAAATATTCATCTTTAATCTCTTTCTTTCCTTGTTTTTGACGACTTTTAGATTTTTAGTTAATTTTACACATCAAAAATTTCAGTATTTTTTTATTAACTTCCTTGTATAGTATATAAGCATACTTATTAAAAGTCAATAAAAGCACTAAAAAACTAGTGCTTTTATAAATTATTCAGTTGTGTTATTTTCCGTTGTTTCTGGTGTAGTTGGCTCATTAGTTGTTGTATTTGAAGTTTCTGTATTAGTTCTATTCTCATTAGCTGGTTTAGTTGGTGTTGTCGTTGTTTTCTTCGTTCCTCTTCTAACTATCTTGTTTCTAGACTTATATGTATCTTTAGAAAGTAAGGTCTGTGATACTATTTTTCCATTTAATTTTAATATTTTATAGCCTTCACTTCTGCAACCTGTAATTGCTGTTTGTTCTACAATTTCTTTTCCTTCTTCCAGTGTTGGATCTTCTTTATATATTGTAGTAGGATTAATATATGATGTTATTTTAGATTGAATAATTACTTCATATTCTTTTTCCTCTTTTATACCATATATAGATACCTTACATACTCCTCCATTTGCTGATGCCACCATTTTTATAGGATATTTCCTTGAATTCTTAAATACAAAGTCTAAACTACCATAATAAACTGTTGCATCTCTACTTGCTGCTACATATCCTGTTGTAAACATATGATTACTTCTTTCAACAATCTGCATATTTGCAAGTAATGCTGTGTTATATATTGTAGATGATACTTGGCAAACACCCCCACCTACATCTGGTACTACTTTTCCACCAATATATGCTGTTCCTTCTTTAAATCCTGCTTCAATTGTTCTTGAACCTACTATTGTATTAAATGAAAATTTTTCTCCAGGTAATATAACTGTTCCATTAACTTTTTTAGCTGCAAGTTTTATATTTGTATTTCTATTATAATTACTTCCATCAAATCTTGTTGAAAAAGTTGCTAATAAATCTGGGAAAGCTTCTTCTCCTAAATTATTAATTGTTTTTTTTGGTTTAGTTATTTTTAATGGAATTGTATATTCTTCTTTATCTTCTTTTAAAAGTTCTTCTGCTTCTTCTACTGAAATTTTAAAGTCAACTCCATTAACTTCTGGATGAACTACTGTTGGATTTTTTTGTACATAAGCATCTTGTGGTTCCTTATATATTTCTTCATGAATCTTCTGCAAATTTATAGGTTCTGGCTCTTTATATTCTACAGGTATTTCTATAATTTGATAATTTGTATGAATATTACTTATTTGTTCATATATTTTTTCTTTTAATTCTTCTGTTTTTATTATATATCCAGCTTTTCCTTTTACTATAATTAAATTGTTTTTTTCAATATAATAACTATTGTCTACAATTGCATCTTTCATCTTTGAATTAATATCTTTTATTGTATCTGATAATAAACTGTCGTCTAAATATAACCTAGGTTTAATTTCTTTTTTAAATAATTTTGTAAACAAAATTGAATAGTTATTTGTTAATATATTTCCATTTCTTCCAATGTTATCTGCTTCTATTACTGCATTATCTATATCAAATTTTGCATTAAAAGTATTTGCTGTTACGCTTGTTTCATTTTCTCCAATTTTTAATATTAAATTGTTGTTTTCATCTTTGAATCTTTCTTCAATTGCATTATTTATTTTTGTTTTCGCCTCTTCTACAGTTAAATCTGATATATCTATTCCTAAAATTGATATTCCTTTTAGTATTTTTTCATTATTCATATTAAATAAAGCAAATACTACTGAAAATATCATAACAAATAAAACAATAAATAAAGATACAACTATTGGAATCACTTTGTTTGATTTTTGTTTTTTAGAAGGTTCTGCCTTTTTAAACTTCATAGAATCTTCTTCCACCGTCTTATCATTATCCTCTTTTTTCTCTTCCGTTTCCTTATTTTCTACTATTTCTTCTTGTACATTATTTTCAGGAGTTTCTTCTTTTTTTAATTCTTCTTGATTATCTAAATTTTCTTGTCCTTCCATACTCTTCCCCTTTGTTTAAATATATACTTTTGTATAAAATAATATTACCACATATTTATTCAATTTACAATAAAAATTTATTTATATTTTGTCATAATTTATATTTTTTTATCATTTTATACTAGACAACTTTTTATTTTTTTAATATAATACTTATAGAAAATTTTGGAAGAAGAGGTATTGTTATGTTAGGTCATATGATTGCATACATTCGTAAAGAAAAGAAACTTACAAAAGCTGGCGTTGCTCAAGGTACAAATATCAATACTGGTCACTTAACTCATATTGAAAAGGGTGAAAGAAATCCTAGTCATAAGGTGTTAAAAAATTTATGCAAAACAATGGGCATTCCATATCGTCCTTTAATGTATACATATGATAGAGAACTTACAGAAGAACAGTTGGGATATAAAGTAGTATCACATATTCCATATGATAAAGTGCCTACTTTTGATTTGTTAGGTGGCTTAATAGATTGCCCTACCACTGTTTCTGGTGCATCTATTGCAGTAAAAATAACTGATACATCTATGGAGCCAAAACTAAAAAAAGATTCTTATGCATATATTGAATTTAATACTCCTCTTGATAATAGAGATATTGGTTTGTTTAGTTACAATGATAAGCTTTTAATTCGTAAGTTTATTATTCGTAAAGACGGACTTGTTCTAAGAGCGGAAGATAAGGAAATTCCAGATATATGCTTGGACCCTAAAGACGAATTTTATATTGTTGGCAAAGTTGTTGGCACAAATTAATAGTTTTTTTGTCAAAAATACTTGAATTATATTTTTTTTAATATTATAATATACAATTAGTTAAACAAGAGATAAATAAGGAGAAATTTTAAATGGAATTAATAAAAAATATTTTCTTTAATACAGATAAATTAGTTGAAAATTCAAAAGTGAAAATTTCATATGCAGGCAAACTTTTTCAAGATAACTGTGAGGAAGTTTATATTCATTATGGATTTGGTTTAAACTGGGATAATCTCGGTGAAATTAAAATGGAAAAAACTGAACTTGGCTTTCAGGCTGAAGTTGAGCTAATTTCTAGTGAGACTTTTAATTTCTGTTTTAGAAATGCTGAAAATGAATGGGATAACAATGATGGGCAAAATTATATTTTTCCTATTGAAAAAGTAGAACTTGCTTTAGTTGTAAAGGAAAAATCATTTTTAGATGCTCCTAGAAAATTAAGAAAATCATATATTTGGAGCAAGAAGGTTCGTTTAGCAGTATATAAAATTATTACATATTTGCCAAAATTAATTTCTGGAAATTATAAAAGAAAAATAATAGAATAATAAAAAAATAGCAAGTTATTAACTTGCTATTTTTTTATATATACCAACCACCATTTATAGAAATAATTTGACCTGTTGTGTACTCATCTTCAATAAGCCATTTTACGCATTTAGCAATATCTAGAGCTTTTCCTATTTTATTTAATGGTATTTGCTCTTTTATTTGTTCAAGCTCTTCATTCGTTAAATTTCTATTCATGTCTGTGTCTATTATTCCAGGTGCAATTGCATTTACTCTTATGTTTGATGGTCCAACTTCTTTTGCTAATGCTTTTGTCATTCCATTTATTGCAGCTTTAGTTGTTGAATATGCTACTTCACAAGATGCCCCTGTTTCTCCCCAAATAGACGAAATATTTATAATGCATCCTTGTTGTTCTGGTATCATATATTTAAGTGCTTGTTGATTACAATAAAATACTGAATTTAAATTTGTATTTATTATTTTTTGCCATTCTTCTTCTGTTACATCAGTAAATAATCCTTCTTGAGATATTCCTGCATTATTAATTAAAACATCAATTTTATTAAATTTATTTATTGCAAATTGTATCAACTTTTCGGTCTCTTCTCTTTTAGAAACATCTGCTTTTATTATTTCAATCTCATTTCCTTGTTCTAATAATTCTTGTTGTATTTTTTCTGCTTGCTCTTTTGAATTATTATAATTTAATATTACTTTATAATTTTCATTTGCTAATGTTTTTACTATTTGGGCTCCTATTCCTTTAGAGCCTCCTGTTACAACAACAACTTTATTAACTATACTTTTTTCTCTGTTTTCTTCCATGATTTAAATTCGCTCCTTTATACGTTTCAGTCAACGAATGACAATTAGAACATAATAATATGACAAAGAACTAGGCAAGTTATACAACAAACCTAGTTCTAAGTAATTGGAGCCACTTATCTGATTCGAACAGATGACCTACTGATTACAAGTCAGTTGCTCTACCAGCTGAGCTAAAGTGGCATATTTGGTGACCCCGACGGGAATCGAACCCATGTCTCCGCCGTGAAAGGGCGATGTCTTAACCGCTTGACCACGGGGCCAATAAAGAAACTTGCTAGGATTTAATCAACTTAAATCCTAGTTATGGTGAGCCATCGCGGACTCGAACCGCGGACAACTTGATTAAAAGTCAAGTGCTCTACCACCTGAGCTAATGACCCAAGTTCCAAGCTCGTTACTAACTTGTTACGTTAGCACAAGCCTTATTTTAAACTATTTTTTATCATTTGTCAATAGATTTTTCATTTTTTGTAAAAAAAATGTAATTTTTTTTGAAATTTTATGAATTTAGTTTCTTAATTAACTCTTCAACATCTATTCCATGTACATCACAAGCTTCTGCTATAGTTTCTGCTTGTGATGCTGGGCAACCTAAACAATGCATTCCTGCTTCTAATAAAATTTCTGCTTTTTCTGGAGCTTTTTCTAATAATTCTCCTATTGTCATATCTTTATTTATTTCCATATTCAATACCTTTCCTTTCTTTTGATACAAATCGGGTTAATTTTCATAACTTCCCTTTAATATAAAATTAATTTTAACATATTTTTTTCAAAAAGTATAGACAAATTTAAAAATATATTATATGATTGTTAAAAATTGGAAGGTGGTGTTATCATATAAATTTAATTGATTATTTTTTCATTATTCTTATTATCAATAGTTTTATCTTTTTTTATTCATTATACAATTTTTTTGATATTAAAATTTTTCATAATCTACAAGGTTCAAAATTAAAATTAAAAAGTCCCACTAATTTTAAATAATTATTTTTAAGGAGGTGTTTATGAATTAATCGTATTTTATTCATTTTATTTTTTACACTTATTTTTTGTTTTATTGGTTATAAAATCTTTTCTCCTATTTATTTTCAAAATCACATTATTATTTATTATGGTTTACATCCTTTTGATATTTGTATAGAGCAACCTGTTTTATGGAAATCTTTAAAAATATTATTTTTAATTACTTATATTTATTCTGGAATATTTTTTTCTAACTTATTATCTAATTTATTTCATTTTAAAAATAAATTAAAAATGAATAAAAAAATTAAATTAAATAAAAATAATTATTCTCTAATAAATTCAAATAAAAAAAATGAATTAAAATTATTAATTGGCGAAAATGTAAATACCAAAGAAATTATTTATTTACCAGAAAAAAGTTTATATCAAAATATTTTAATTACCGGAACTATTGGCACAGGAAAAACTAGTAGTGCTATGTACCCATTTACTAAGCAATTGATTAAATATGAAAATTTTAATAACAATAAAAAATTAGGTATGTTAATTTTAGATGTTAAAGGAAATTATTATCGAAAAGTTGTGGAGTTTGCAAATGAATTTAATAGACAAGATGATATTATTGTTATTGAATTAAATGGCAAATATAAATATAATCCTTTGCATAAGCCAAACTTAAAACCATCTATCCTTGCTAACAGATTAAAAACAATTTTATTACTTTTTTCAAAAAATAATTCTGAAAGTTATTGGTTAGATAAGTCTGCTCAAATATTAGAAGAATGTATTAAACTGTGTAGACTCTATAACAATAACTATGTTACATTTGACGAATTACATAAGTTGATTACTAATGATAATTATTATTTAGAAAAAATAAATTATTTACGTGATAAATTTATTAAAAATGTTTTTTCTGAAAGTCAAATTTATGATTTATATTCTAGTTTAAATTTTTTCGAAAAAGAATATTTAAATTTAGATCAAAGAACTATGTCTATTTTAAAATCTGAAATTACTAGAATTACTAATTGTTTTATTTCTGATTATGATGTTTTAAATACTTTTAATCCTAAACAAGAAGAGCTTAATTTTTTTGGTTTTGAAGAAGTATTAAAAAAAGGAAAAATTGTAGTATTAAATATGAATATAAATGAGTATTCAAATTTATCAAAAATAATTGCAGCATATTTAAAATTAGATTTTCAAACAGATGTAATGACTAGACTTGCTAACAGTAAAGATAATAATTTTAGAAGTGTTTGTTTTATTTCTGATGAATATTCTGAATATTGCACAGAAACTGATTGTAATTTTTTCTCGCAAAGTCGAGAAGCTAAATGTATAAATATTGTTGCTACTCAAAGTTATACTTCTTTATTAAATACTCTTCATGATCAATCTGCAGTAAATGTTATTATTCAAAATTTAATAAATAAATTATGGTTTAGAAGTGACGATATTTTTACAATTGAAAATGCACAAAAACAAATTGGAAAAGAAGATAAAGAAAAAATATCAAGGGGAATTTCCGAAAATGCTAAAGAAACTGTTTATAGCTATTTTACCAATTCTTTAAATTCAAAAAATTCTAATATTTCAGAAACTATTACCACAACTCTTCAAAACGATTTTGTTTATGATACCAATTTTTTCACCAGACATTTGACTAATTTTCATTGTTTAAGCTTTTTATCAACTGGTACTGAAATTATCCCACCATCTGAATTAAAATTATTTCCATATTTTAATAATTAATATTTTTTAGGAGGTTTTATTTATGTTTAAATTTATTTATAAAAAAAGATTTTTATTTATTTTATTATTTATTTTATTTTTATTAATTTTTTCTTCTAATGTTTCTGCAAATATTTTCAATGGTAACCCAGAAATTGTAGATAAATTAAATTCTGCTTTTGAAAAGATTGAAAGTTGGATGCTAAAATTAGCAACACCAGCTGCCGCAGTCGCTGTGGCTGTTGGTTTATTTATGAAAAAGTTTAGTTTTGGTGATGAAGAAAGACTTAGAATTGCTAAAAAATTAATTAGAGGTAGTTTATTTTCTTATGCTTTTATTTTAGTTTTAGATTTAATTTTATCTGCAATTAGTTCTTTATTAACTTAATTTGGTGGTGATGTATTGGAAACTTCTAATTTAACAACTTCAATTATTGAAACGATTAATTCTATTTTTGAAACTTTATTTTCTTCTATTGATACTACAATTTATTCTGTTTTAGACGAATTAACTTTTATTGATAAAAATATTTTAAATAATTCTGTTTTTCAAAAAATATTTGGTTCTACTGGTAATAATGGCTTATTAGTAATTGCGAATTCTTTATTAGTCGGATTTTCTCTCTATTACGCTATTCGTTTAATTTATTCTTATTATATGAATTTACAAATTGAAAGACCTTATCAATTTATTTTTAAATTATTAATTTTTGGGATTGTAATGAATTGTTCTTATTTTATTTGTAATCAATTTATTCAAATAAATAGTTTTATTTCTGATGCAATTCGTACAGTAGGTTCAAATATTTTCGGACATGATATATCTTTTTCTGAATTAATAAATAAATTAAATTATCTTTCAATTAAAGAAAATGAATTTAATATTTTTTCTTTTGATGGATTAATAAAAAGTTTTATTTCTATTAGTTTATTTAATTTAATTTTTTCATATTCTTTAAGATATATAATGGTAAAAGTATTTATTTTAATTACTCCTTTTGCAATATTAAGTTTAATAAATGAATCTACTTCTTGGTTTTTCAAAACTTGGCTTAGAACAGTTTTATCTTTATTATTACAACAGTCATTAGTTGCAATTATATTATTAATTATTTTTTCATTTAATTTTTCTTCAAATAATATTATTTCTCAATTGATGTGTATTGGTGGAATATATGCACTAGTACGTGCCAATTCATATATTAGAAGTTTAATTGGTGGTATTTCAACAGATGTTTCAAATAATTTTAATATTGGTAGCAAATTTTTAAAAAATATTTAAAAGGAGTTTTTATTTATGAAATTTATTTTTCCACAAAATTATAATTTTAAAAATAAATTATTTGGGATAATTGATTATTCAAGTTTAATTTTTAATATTATTTGGGATTTAATTATCTTTTTATTAATTAATTTATTATTTAAAAATAATAATATTAAAATATTTATTTTTATTATTTTTTCTTTGCCTATTTTTCTATTTACTATTTTTGGATTTAATCATGAAAATATTTTAAATGTTTTTATCTATCTAATTAAATATATAAAAAGACCCAAAATATATTTTTATTCAAAATAATTTTTTCCTCATAAGTTTATTGTAAATTACCCAGAAAAATGATATAATTTGACAAAACATAACATTGGGGGAATTTCTTATGAAATTAGAACAAAATGATTTATTACCTTTGTTTTCAAGTACAAGTCTTCCAGATATATTTTTTACAGAATATTTACCTGAAGCAAATGGCGATTATCTTAAAGTATATTTATATATTTTATTTTTATCTAAGTATGATAAAGATATTAAACTAAATGATTTAAGTAAAAAATTAAATCTTTCTTTTAAGGTAATTCAAGATGCAATGAAATATTGGGAAGATCAAAATGTTATTGTTAAAAAAAATACAGGTTATGCTTTTAATAATTTACAAGAAATAGAATTAAATAATTTATATAAGCCAAGAGTTGCTTTATCAGCTGAACAAGTACAAAAATCGGCTGAAAGTCAAAAACGTGCTAAAACTATGGAATATATAAATAATAGATATTTTTCTGGTTTAATGCCAACTACCTGGTACCCTGATATAGAATTATGGTTTAAAAAATATGGTTTTGATGACGAAGTTATGATGGCATTATTTAATCATTGTTTTGATAAATCTGCATTACACAAAAATTATATTCAAACAGTTGCAGATGCTTGGGCAAAAAATTCTATTAAAACATATAGTGATTTAGATTTATATTTTGAAAAGCAAGAAGCTGTTAATAAAATTGCAAATATGGTAATTAAAAAATTAGGACTTGGCAGACAGCTTTCTCAATATGAATATGCTTACGTTGAAAAATGGATAGTTGATTTTAAATTTAATTTTGATATTATTGAAATTGCTTTAAAAAGAACTACCTCAAAAGTAAATCCAAGTTTTGATTATATTGATAAATTATTAACTGATTGGCATGATAGAGGATTTACTACTGCTGAGCAAGTTCAACAATTCTTGTCAGATATGAAACAAAAAAATAAAGATATTAAAGATTTAGAAAAATCTACAAAAAATTATCAAAATTACAATCAAAGAAATTATGATAATTTAAATAATTTATATGCTAATAAATTATAGGAGGTTATTTTGAATAATTCTATTTTAAAATCTCTTTTAATCGAATATGATAAAAAAAGAATAAATGCAGAAAATATTGCACAAAAAGAAAAAGAAAATTTATACACTGAATTTCCAGAGCTTGAAGAAATAGATAAAAAATTAAGTTCTTTAGCATTTTCTTCAATGATAGAATTAACTAAAAATAATGATAAAAAAATAATAGAAAATTTAAATTCTAATATTGAAGCATTAAAAAAAGAAAAAGAAAAAATATTAAATTCTATTGGAGAAAGAGCAAAAAAAATAATTCCAAATTACGAGTGTAAAAAATGTAATGATACTGGATATATTTTAAATGGAAATTCCACAGAAATGTGTAGTTGTTTAAAACAGAAAATTTATGATATTGAATATAATAAATCAAATATGTCTAATTTAGAAAAACAAAATTTTAATAATTTTAATTTAAATTTCTATTCTGATGAAATAAATAAACAAAAATATAATTCAGATATTTCACCTAGAGAAAATATTAAATTAATTAAAAATATTTGTGATAAATTTATTAACAATTTTGATAATACTGAACAGCGTAATTTATTATTTACTGGTAATACTGGTTTAGGAAAAACATTTTTATCTAGCTGTATTGCAAATGAATTATTAAAAAAAGATAAAACGGTATTATATCAAACAGCCTCAGTTATGCTTGATACGATTATCAGTTATCGTTTTGGTAAACCAAATGTTTCTAAAAATATTTATGATTATTTATTAAATGTAGATCTACTTATTATTGATGATTTAGGAACTGAAGGCGTTAATAATATGAAATTAGTTGAATTATTTAATATTATAAATAGTAGGCTTTTAACTCCAAATAAAAAAACTATTATTTCAACTAATTTAAGTTTGCAAAATTTATTTAATACTTATGATGAAAGAATTGTTTCTAGAATTATTGGAAGTTATGATATATGTTATTTTTTTGGGGAAGATATACGCTTTATAATAAAAAAATGATATTCCTTACATTGGAATATCATTTTTTATTATTTTATCTTTCTTGTTCGGTATCTCTATAATTTTTATTTTTCACATTTCTACCGTTTTTTATTTTTGCAATTTTCTTATCAATTTCGTCAATTTTTTTAATTATAAAATCATGTGACCCTTCTAAACCTTTTAGATAGTCCGGCAAGCTTTTTTCAAACGATTCAATCGTTTGCTGTATCATTTCTCTTTCGTTTGGAAAATTTCCCTCTCTAATTGCACTAACTCTTTTATGTAGGTCCTGTTCAACTAAAATTGATAGATAATAAAAATTTTCATCGTTCATAATCTATTCACCTTCATTATCATCTGGAGCTATAGTTTCAATACTAACAACTTTTCCTTCATTAGTTCTCATTAATGTTACACCTTGAGTTGATCTTCCTAAAATGCTAATATCTTTTACATTTAATCTAATAATTGTTCCATTATCAGTAATTAGCATTACATCTTCGTCATCTGTTGCAACTCTAATACCAACTAAGTTTCCTGTTTTTGGTGTTATTTTATATGTTGTAACACCTTTTCCACCTCTAGTTTGTACTCTATATTCATCTAATTCTGTTCTTTTTCCAAATCCATTTTCAGTAATTGCAAGTAATGTTGCATTTTTATTACCTTCAATTATAGATTCCATTCCAATAACATAATCTTCATTATCTAGACGAATACCTATAACTCCTTGTGCTGTTCTTCCCATTGGTCTAACATCTTTTTCACTAAATGTTATACAAGCACCTTGACTGGTAACTAGAACTACATTATCTTGACCATCTGTTAGTCTAACATCTATTAACTCATCATCTTCTCTTAATGTAATAGAAAGAAGCCCTGTTTTTCTAGTTGAGTCGAATTCAGTTAATGGAGTCTTTTTAATAAATCCCTGTTTTGTTCCCATTAACAAGTATTTTCCGTCTGCAAAATTACTAATTGGAATAACAGCTGATATTTTTTCTCCTGGATCTAATCTTAATAAATTAACTATTGCCGTACCTTTTGCAGTTCTTCCTGCTTCTGGTACTTCGTATCCTCTTAGTCTATATAATTTTCCTTTATTACTGAAGAATAATAAAGTATCATGAGTTGATGCTGTAAATATTTGTTTAACAAAATCTTCTTCTCTTGTAGCTAGACCTGTAATTCCTTTTCCTCCACGTTTTTGGCTCTTATATGTATCTATTGGCATTCTTTTTACATATCCAAAATGTGTTAAAGTAATTACTGTTTGCTCTTCTTTTACTAAATCTTCAATATTAATTTCGCCTTCTGCTGCAACAATTTTAGTTTTTCTTTCATCACCATATTTTTGTTTAATTTCTAATAATTCTTCTTTAATGATATCAAATACTAATTTTTCACTTGATAAAACAGCTCTTAAATGTTCAATTAATTTCATTAATTCATTATATTCTTCATCTATCTTTTCTCTTTGCAACCCTGATAAAGTTTTTAATCTCATATCCAAAATAGCTTGTGCTTGAATATCTGATAAATTAAATCTTTCCATTAATTTTTCTTTTGGATCATCATATGAATTACGAATAATATTTATTACTTCATCAATATTATCTAATGCAATTCTCAATCCTTCTAATATATGTGCTCTAGCTAATGCTTTATCTAAGTCAAATTGAGTTCTACGAAGAATAACTACTTTTCTGTGGTCAATATAATGATCTAAGCATTGTCTTAGTGTTAAAACTTTTGGTTCTCCATTAACTAATGCAAGCATTATAACACCAAATGTATCTTGTAATTGTGTATGTTTATATAATTGATTTAATATAACTTGTGCATTTACATCTCTTTTTAATTCAATTACAATTCTTACTTTTGACTCTCTATCTGATTCATCTCTAATTTCAGAAATTCCTTCAATCCTTTTATCTTTTACTAAATCAGCAATATTTTCAATTAATTTTGCTTTATTTACTTGGTATGGAAGTGATTTTACAATAATTCTTTGTTTATTATTGCTCATTTCTTCAATTTCACTTTCACCACGAACTGTAATTTTTCCTCTACCTGTTGTATATGCTTGTTTTATTCCTTCTAATCCTAGAATAAGTCCTTCTGTTGGAAAATCAGGTCCTTTTATTATTTCCATTAATTGCTCATCAGTAACATTATCTTCATCAATTATTTTTATAATTCCATCAATTACCTCTGTTAAATTATGTGGTGGAATATTTGTTGCCATACCTACTGCAATTCCTGATGAACCATTTATTAATAAAGCTGGTATTTTAGCTGGAAGTACGGTTGGTTCTTGTAAACGATCATCATAGTTTGGCATAAAATCAACTGTATTTTTTTCAATATCAGTAAGCATTGTTTCTGCAATTTTGGCCATTCTTGCTTCTGTGTACCTCATTGCAGCTGCCCCATCACCATCTATTGAACCAAAGTTTCCATGTCCGTCAATTAGTGTATATCTTTGTGTAAAGTCTTGAGCTAATCTTACCATTGCATCATATACTGATGCATCTCCATGTGGATGGTATCTACCTAAAACAGAACCTACTGTATTAGCACACTTTCTGTAAGGCTTGTCTGATGTAATTCCATCTTCATACATAGCATATAAAATTCTTCTATGTACTGGTTTTAAACCATCTCTTACATCTGGTAGAGCTCTCGCAACTATAACACTCATTGCATAATCAATATATGCTGTACGCATCTCTTTTTCAATGTCGCGTTCTACTATTTTCCCGTCATTTCTTTTTTCGTCGTTTGCTCCCATTCTTTTACCTCTTTTCTAGTATTTTTCACTCCTTTATTATACTAAAACACTTAAAAATTTGCAAGTAAAAAATCGTGATTTTATAGCTAAAAACACGATTTTTTTGTACTATTTAATTAAAATCTCTGCTAACTTTTTTTGTTCTTCTGTCAAGTTAAAATCATGTCCATTATTTTTTATTATTAAGTGTAAATTTTCTATTTGTCTTGCTTGTTTTAATGTTTCTTCTAATGGCAATGTTTGTTTTAATCTATCTTTTATTTTTTCGTATTCTCTTTCCATTCCGTCAAAATCTTGATTTTGATAATAATTTTTCCAATTATTTTCATACTTTCCTAACTTCCCTATATTATCTAATTGATTTGCAAATTCTGTTTCAATATTATTACTAACATTATCTAAAATTACATTTTTCCCTTGTCTAATTAATGTGCCTATACTGGACGGAATTAAGCCTTTTTTTACTGTATAATTTAAAGTACTATCCAAAACATCAGAAATCCCATCAATTATTCCCCCATTTTTTATCGCATTTTGTGCTTGAGAAACATTTTCGAATTTTCCTGTAAATATTCCTGTTATACTTTTACCAAGCTCAATTCCCTTTTCAATAGTTGTACTTATTCCTTCTTTTAGCCCTCCTTTTAACAAACTATTTTTTATATCTATAACTTGATTTTCAACAAAATCTGGTAATACCCATCTTAGTCCTAAATCAATCGCAGTATTTACTACTTTACCCATTGTTGTATTTAAAAATCCATTTTGTTCTTTTTCTGTTACCAATTCATTATTATTTATTGGGTTATTATTTAATGTTAATTCATTTACCATATTAAAATTCTCCTTTTTTATTTATTTTTATTAAATTTTTATTAATCTTTAAATATTCATTTTTTAAAATAATATTTAATTTATTTATATTATTTTTATTAATAATTAAATTGTATTGGGGATTAAAAGATAATTTTCCTAATATATTAAATCCTGAAAAAATTTTTTTAAGAATAGAAATGTCTATTGAATTTTCATTATACTTATTAAATAAAATATTTATGTTTTCTTGAGGTATTTCCCAATTATTTATATAAATATTTAATAAATTTTTTGCTTTTTTTATTTCTAATAAATTAGCTTCTAAAATAAAAATATTTAAATTACTATTTTTTATTATTTCTTTTGTATAATCAAAAAAACATTCTGAAGAAGTATCTATAATAATTATTTCATATTTTTCTTTTAATTTTGATAAAATATTTTTTACTTTTTCACTACTAATTTTATATTTAGAATCAAATAATAAATTTATTCCAGATACTAAATCTATTTTTGAATTTATTTTAATTATTAATTCTTCTATTTTTATCTCTTTTAATAAATTATTATTTTTTATTTTGCTTTGTATTTTTTTAGAATATTTTTTTATTCCTAATATTGTATGTAGGCTATTATTTAGAATATCAAAATCAATAATTAATATTTTATTTTTACTATTTGATAATGAATTTGCTAAATTAATTGTGAATATACTTTTACCCACTCCACTTGTTCCTGTTACACTAATTATTTTTTCTTCTTTTAAATCATATTTTTGTTTTTTATTAAAAATATTTATTAATTTATTTAAAATTATTTTTTTATTATTTACTTTATTTTTTTGTTTTTCTAATAGCATTTGTTTTATCTCTTTTAATTCATTATTTATTTCTATATTTTTATTATTTATTATTTTAATTATTTCTTCAATTTCAATTTGATTATTATAAAAAATATTATAAATTCCTTTTGCATATAAATAATTTTCTAATTCTGTATTTTTATTTTCTAAAAATATAATTATTTCAATATTTGAATTTATATTTTTTATTTTTTCTATTAATTCTTTTAATTCAATATTTCCTGGCAATAATTCACTAATAATTAAAATATCAATATTATTTTCTTTTTCTAAATATTCTATTATTCCTTCTTTATATTGTATGTCTTCTATTATTACTTCGAAATCATTTTCTTTTTTTAATTTTTTATTTAATATTTCATTTCCTATTGCAGTAATTATTTTTTTCATAATAAGTTCCTTTCTTTATTAGGTTCAATTATTTCTTTTTCAAAATCTGCTGATTCGATTTTTGTTAAAATATGTTCTGCTCCAATAAACATTAAACATTCTCCTCTTTTTAATGATTTAATTTCTATTTTTTCTTTTTCTGATAAATTTGTATATTTTTCTAATACTTTTATATTTTCTTCTTCTAAAGCAAAAAATGTTTTTATTTCCGAATTATTTAAAATACTTTTTCCATATGTTCCATCTTCTAAGCTAAATAAATCTGAAATGTCCTGAGTTATTGCAACTGCACTTCCTCCATATTTTCTAATTGTTTTAAATATTTTATATATAAAGCTTGCTACTTCTTTATTAGAAGTTACACCTATTAATCTCCATATTTCATCCATATAAATTGCTTTACTTTTATTTCTATCTTTTTTTATTTTATTCCAAAATAATTCAATAAAAATAAACATTCCATATTTCAAATTATCTTCTCCTAATTCATAAATATCTGCAACAATTAAAGAATTATTTAAATTTACATTAGTATAATTATTAAAAAATTTTAGTGATCCTTTTACAAATGGAATTAATTTTATTTGGAATTTTTTTGTTTTTTCATCTTGTCCTAATAAATTATAAAAATCTCCTAAAATTGGCATATCATATGTTGTTTTAAAAATCGGTTTGATTATTATTTTATTTTCTTCTTTTTTATATAATGTTTCATCATCAAATGTAATTCCTTTATTTTTATATAATTCAATTATCTTTTCTTCTAATATTGCTTTTTCTTCTTCATTTAAATTACCAAAAATTAAATTAAAAAATCCAATTAATTTTCCTAATTTATTTGCTAAATATCCTTGTTCATTATCTTCTAAACTTTCTTCCATAATATCGAATATATTTATATATGAATTAGAATTTGGCCCTATTTTTAAAAGTGAGCCCTCTAATTTTTCGCACATTTTCCCATATTCTCTGTCTGGGTCTATAATATACTGTTCTATTCCTAATAACCTATTTCTTAAAACTAATAATTTTGTATAAAATGATTTTCCTGCACCACTAGTTCCAAAAATACATATATTTGAATTTTTATATTTATTCTTATTATATCTATCAATAAATACTAAAGAATTATTATAAATATTAGTTCCAATAAAAATACCTTCTTCATCAAATATTGCAGATGAAATAAATGGGTATGTTGCAACTAGTCCACTTGTTAATACATTTCTTTTAGCTGCATTTTTTAAATCTATAGAATTTTCCATAAATGGTAATGCTGTTAAATATGCTTGTTCTTGCCTAAAATACGCCCTTTTCGTTTGCATTCCTTTACTTTGTATAATTCCTTCTATTTTATTTAATAAATATTCTAATTCTTTTATATCATTCGAAAAGGTTGTTACATAAATATATAAAAAATATAATTCTTCATTATTTATTTGCATTTCTTTTCTAATATATTTTGCATCATTATATGTAAATGCTGCGATGTCTATATCTTGTCTATTTTGATTTCCTTCTTTTAAATCAACACCTACATTTCCAATATGATATGTTAAATCTCTTATTGTTTTATATGTATCTTGTTTTTCATAAAAAATAGAAATATTTAAATTTATATTTGTATCAATAATTGATTTTAATATTAAATCTGTTTGCTCTCTAAAATAATTTGTGATAATTAATGTAGAATAATAAGTATTATCGATTTCAATAAATTTTGGATTTGAAATATTTATATAAGATGGACTTAAATAATCTTTACTTGAAAAAGTTCCTTGAAAAAATTCTGGTTTATTTTCTTTTTTACTTATTTTATTATTTAATAAATTTATCTTTTCCTTTAAATTAGCTCTTATTCTTTTTAATATTTTATGAATATTATCCCCTCCTTGTTATTCTTGTTTTTTGTCAAATAGGATATGTTTTTGTTTTGTTCTTTTATTTCTATCTTAGTATTTTTTGTCTTTCATGTTTATGTAAACAGTTCCAAACATGCTTTTGATTTTTTTATATTTTGAGCTTTTTCTTATAGCCGAAGTGTTTTGTTGTCTGTTTTTCACTTATTTTTCCACATTAGTTTAACTACTATAAGAAATTAAAAAACAATTCATTTTCGAGTTGATTACTACTTACATTTATCTCTTTTGTCTTTTTGTAACAACAATTTATTTTTTTGTTTTTCTTTTATGAATATTTATTTTAATTATAATTTAAATATATTCTGAAATTTAAAAATGAAAATAATATATCAATAATTTGATTTTTATTACTAATGTCTTCTACTATATTTCCACATCTTGATAAGCATTCTTTAATCTTAAAATATTGATCATTTAATTTTTCCATCAAATAATCTTCATTATTTAATATTTCTTTATTTTCATTTTTACATTTTAATATAATATAAAAATTTTTAGATGATGATTTTTTCTCATGATTCAGTTTTTTTATATATTGGATGTATTTTTTAGAAATATTTTTAATTAAATTATTTTCTTGAATTATGTTTTTTTCTATTTTATTAATATGTTTTGTTAAATCTTCTTTATTACTTTGAATTAATATTTGAAAATTAAAATTGCATGTTTTTAAAAATATTTTATATGAATTTAATATAGCTTCTTTTTCTAAATCTGATTTTAAATTAAAATTAACACCCATTGTTTTTAAAATATTGTTACAAAACATTATTCCAAATACTGAATGTATGCTTGCTAAAATAAGTGGAAACATGAAAAATATTCCAATTTGTCTAAATAAAGCCTTATTAATCATTGCTTCATCTACACCAATTCTTCTTAACATCTTAAACTTCTCTACATTATCACTTGATTCTGATAACTCTTTTAGAGCAAGAATTGCAGCACATGATATTAAAAATATGATACCTAGATATAAACCTAAAAATGTAACTACAGCACCTAAACCAATACTTGCTTCTCTAATATCTTTTTTTGTATTAATAGTTATGCCGTAATCAATATAAAATTGATTATTTTTAGTGATTGAATTAATTGTAGATTCAATATCATCAGGATTTCCATTATAATCAGCAATAATTTGATTTCTAATTTTTTGTTCGTCTTTAAGAGCATTGTCTGGTAAAACAATGAAACCAGCTTCTGTTTCTTGACTTCCCATTTCATAAAAACCATTGATTGCTTTTTTATATTTTGGATAATAATCTTTTTGATTTATTGTTATCTTAGTATTTCTTTCTAAGGCTTCATTTTTAATATTAATAATGCTCGAATAATTTCCTACTACAACATATTCATTATCTTCCAACTTGACTTTTTCCAAATGAAAGCTATCTGCTATATTATTATAATCACTATTTTTAACTAAAATAATATAGTCACTATAATTTAAAAATGGATATTGTTTATTTGCTATTTCATGATAAGATCCAAGTGTAGACTTTAATGTAACATTATCATCATAATATAATGAAAATTTAACAATATTTTTTAAATTGCTATTAAAATCAAACCCAAATTTTTTAAATGCTTCTTCAATACTTAATTTTAAATTCTCCTTTTGTATATCTGTAATATCAGATTCTTCTTGATTAACGTTACATCTTTTTGAAAGTTCTATATCTCTTGGTGAGAAATCAATGAAGTTTTTATTTAAAGAATTCTTCATCGATAATGCACTTGATAGCACACAGATTGTTATAAACAGCATCAAACATATTATTGTCACAGAAAAAGTCATA